>Ga0073928_10001027_pt1 | contig 56727 bp, 37 predicted proteins | sample PaiPotPPA55metaG_FD_76969 | JGI IMG/M metagenome (GOLD analysis project Ga0073928, IMG submission 76969) | Iron sulfur acid spring bacterial and archeal communities from Banff, Canada, to study Microbial Dark Matter (Phase II) - Paint Pots PPA... ... | reverse complement strand
GCGCAACTCCAACAATAACTCCGCCGCCTGTTGATTGCCTCGGGCAAATATGGGCCGCATATTGCCCCCAGAGCATAATCTCGGAAAACTAACATGTCGAATTATTTATGCGCGTCTATATAGTTGACTCACCGTGGCGCCCATATTGACGATTCTTGAGGGCATGCACAGCCACACAAACGGTGCCATTAATTGGATGCATATTTACGAATAGCCTCTGTCGTTATTGGTTCAATCAAACTCCCTTTGTCGAAAACGAATAGGCGACCCAGTGGTTTATGGCAAATAAAACATCTTCTTTGGATCGACGCTGATACCTATACTAAGTTGTAGAATATTACTTCTTTGGTATGTTCATCTCCAAGCTTTTTAGGTTGTTTCTGTTGGTTTGCATTTCCATTACTGTCGAAAAGGCGTTAGTTACCGCTTGGTTGCGAGCAATATTAGCTGCTTCGGCCGCATCGCGTATGAGTGTCAGCCCATAGTAAAATGATCCTCGACTGTGGAACTCGCTGGCATCTGCGATTGCTTGGTCCGCTGGGTAATTGGTGATCGAGAGGGTTTGCGATGCCAGAATTTCCGCTCGGCGTTTGTTGCGATCAGAGATAATGGATCCAACGAGCGATTGCACAAGGGCGCTCTTGTAAACCTGGTCGTTAAAAATTCCACGGAATCCAATGAGTCCCGCAGCAACCTCAGCAAATGTCTTGGCAGTAGCAGATGGTCCGAGTGCGGCTTCGCCAGCGGCAGCAAGCGCCGCTCCGCCCATAACGATATTTGCGTCAATTTCCACGCCGGTTACCCGTGAGAGATGTGTGGCGACGGCTTTATCGGAAAGCGTCATGATTGTGGTTTGCAGCCTGTTACGCGCAATTCGCGCATTTTCCGCGTCATCCAGCTTGATTGCCTGTGCGTACAACGTGGTTGTGCTGCCTTCTGGTTTGAAAGCGTACGGATTCATCTTTTCAACGCCAGCGCCTTTATTTCGCCAAATGTCGGATCTGTCCTTCTTGAAGGAAATAATCTCAGGCACTTTGTAATAAGCACATCCACCCCCCATAAGAAGGACCACAATTGAGCCAATAATAGTACGCGACCAACTTACAAATTTCATCGGTTCAGAGCTATTTTCGTCGATTGCTGTTTGTTGAACGCCGATTTTCCATGGATCTGGCGCCTTTTCAATTTGAGATGCTTATCTGTGGTGGACATTTGTTGTCTGTCGTGGACATTTTAGGTGACGCGGTCCGGCCGGACCCTGCCCGGTGGTGCAATCTGGGAATCAGGAACCCAGGAAAAATGGGGCTTAAGCCGGCTCGTGAGCTTGAATTTCGTGAACTCTTGCGGGCCAAGCAGCTTTCGGGTGGCGGGATAATCGCCGGCGGTTCCTGATTTCCAAATACTCCCGCTTTCGTTTTTCCCTGTTCCTCTCTGTTATCTCCGTTTCCTTCTGTTCTTTGCCCGTCAGGACGGGTTGAGCGGTTCCAATGGCCGGGCGCGTTGGGAGTCCGCCCAATCGAGGAAGTCAGTCGGCGGCAGGCCGTGGAATAGCTTGAAGCAGCGGGAGAAATGGGCGCTCGTCTTGAAGCCCAGTTCGAAGGCCACTTGCTTCACACAGCGAAGTTCCTGCAACAGATTCCGAGCCGTGCCCAGCCGCTCCTGGTCGAGCCATTCCTTGGGGCTGCGCCCGAACGCGGATTGCGTGTAGCGGGAGAGCTGGCGTCGGGAGATTTCCAGGTCCCGCGCCAGCCGCACCGCGCAATAACCCGAATTCCTCGCCCGCTTGCGCCACTCGGTAATGTCGCCAATATCCACCCGCGCCATATTGTTGCCAACAGCCTTCCCTTTCGGGGACCTCCGTCACAGGCCGTATAGATGATTCGGACCAAAAAGCGCGAATCTTTCGAAAATCTTCGAAAAATCGCCGAAATCTTTCCAACAACCTCCCCATGAACCTCGTAGCAGCGGACGTGAGTCCGCTCACTACTCCGCCATCGGAAATTGGAGCCGACTCACGTCGCGCTGCGGTTCAGGGGTTCACCGCCCGAACTTTGGGTTCGGGGAATTCTCTCCCGTAGCGGCGTCTCGGAAGAGCGCTGCCATTGCAACGATCTGAAAACTCATAAAACCCCCGTCTTTATTGGTTTGTAACGCTCTTGCCGCCACGAAAGTTTCATGTAACGGTCTGAAAAGTCGAAAATCATCAATGTTTACGCGGGTTGTAACGGTCGTAACGGTCTGGAGCGGGAAAATGCGCATTTATTTCTCGGCTATAGCCGCTGACGCAAGGCGGAAGATTTTGGAACTTGTGCCGTGTTTTCTCGCGCGAATTCATTTCCACATGAGTGAGCCTTCCCATCATCCTTTCGCGTGTTTCGCGTGTTTCGCGGTTAATCTCGACTCATCCGACAAATTCTTCCCTTCGCGCGCGCGACATTCGAGGTCGCCGACGTGAAATCTGACGGTTCGCTGACGCTTCCTAACGGTTTCCTAACGGTCTGTTGTTGATTGACACATCGAATTCCCTAAGGATTTCGCGTATTTTTTCGCCAGAAGGTCGATCTTTAACGATAAAATAAGGTGGTTAACGGTTTGAAAGTGCCTTTGGACCAATGTTTATAGGGATCCTAACGACCTAACGGTCTGTACGGGGGTAATGGGGGGGTGGCGGGGCATCGTCCTCGTCCTCGTCCTCGTCCTCGGTTAGGAAGGTGGGGTGGCTATCTTCTTCCTCTTCTTAATCTTACTCTTAATCTTAATCCTGTTCTCCGATTCGATGTCCAGTGGACTTGAAATCCGAAATCCGAAATCCGATAAATCGCGAGCGAGTGCCGAAATCCGCCGCCGTCGCGCCGGAGCGGCGCTATGGCGCGCCGCAGAGGCGGAAGGAATCCCGAAACCCGAACTCAGATGGTGGACTTTCCAAGATGGGTCGGCATTTGGCAATACCGCCTGATACCGCTAAATACCGCTTAATACCGGTATAGAAATTTCTCTCAGACGGCGCCTCCGCGTCGCGAAATGTGCCCTATCCGCGCTCAATCAGGGTCAATCAAACCCGATCAAGCCAGATCAAAGCATTGCATTGAAATGGGGCGCAAGTCAGCTTTTGGAGGCGGTTTTGGCTCAACGTCTGGTCTGCGGCATAGCAAATCAGCATGGATGGTTGAGAGCCGGCCGGAGGCAATTTTCGCCTGGTGGAGTGGAAATGTAACCGGTCAAACGCTCAATTCTCGAAATGTAACCGGTCAAAAACTCATAAAACCCCTGTGTCTATTGGGTTGTAACCGGTTTCTGTACACAAAATAAAAATGTAACCGGTCGGAACAGCAAAAAGACCCAATGTTTGCAGGGCTGTAACCGGTGTAACCGCTCCAGCCGGGGAAATTTCCCATTTATTTTTCGAAGGCGAGAGGCGCAACGAAAATTGCGCATCAAGACGCGCGGTTCGCTGCTTCACCCCTTCGAAACCTGAATTGCGCCCGGGTAAAGGGAGGAAACAGTTAGAGTCTCGTTACCTCGTCTGCTACCAATCACTATTCCCTACTTGGGGAGTGGCAGGGAGATGCGCACGATGCCGGCGTGCCCGGGCTCGGGAGGGAGGATTTCGACCTTGCCGTGATGGGTGGCGATGACTTTGCGGCTGACGGTGAGGCCGAGGCCCAAACCGACATTGCGCGTGGTGAAGAACGGGTCGAAGGCCTTGCGCGCCGCTTCCGGCGTGAAGCCGGCCCCGTTGTCCTGCACTTCGATTTGCAGTCCCAGGGCGCCATTCCCGCTGGCTTCCGCGTGGAGGCGGATGCCGATTTTTGGTTCGGCGGGATTGGCCTGGAGGGCGTTGAGCATCACTTCGGCCAGGGCGTGTTTGAGCGCGGAGCGGTCGCCGGAGACGACGATGGGCGAGGCGCCGATTTCGTAAGTGAGCTTCGCGGGTTTGGCCGGCAGATATTTGCAGGCTTCCTGATAGGCTTCATCGAGCAAAGGCGCGAGCGGAAAGGCTTCCGACGAAGCCGGCGCATCGACGTTCAGGTAACGCATTTGGCTGACCAGGCGCGTGACACGCTTGATGTCCTCTGCCCAGTCGCGCTCCATGACCTTGAGGAATTCGGGGTCGATGCTCTTTCGGGTCAATTTTTCGGAAAGCAACTGCTGGTAAGTCGAAAGGCGCACCATGGCGTTGCCCATTTCGTGGGTCAGGCGGTCGGCCATGGTCTTGACCAGGCGCAGGTTGGCGGCCTCGAGTTCCAGGCGGCGCAATTGTTCGCTCTGCGTCACGTCGTCGACCATCATCAACGCCGAGGCCGGCACCCCGGTTTGCGGTCGTTGGAAAGGGACGATGCTCACCTGGTAAACGGCCCCGGGAGGGTTCTCGGGCTCGAACCGGAAACTGGAAATCGCCGAACCGGTCTTGAGCACCTGGAAGATCTTCGCGCCCAGGGCCTGGGGCAGGTTGCCGAATTCGAGTTCGCCGGTCCGCGAGTCGGTCCGTGCGAAATAGCGGCGGGCCATCTTGTTGGCGTGGAGGATGGTCAAATCGCGGCTGACGACGACGCACGCGCTGCTGAGCTCGCGCAGGATGTCGGCCATCATCTCGTGATTGCTGGCCAGTTGGTCGTGCAGCCAGATGTTCTTGACCGCCAGCGCCAGTTGTTCGAGCAGATGGAAGATGAGTTCCAGTTCGGAGTTGACGAGCGGTTCGCCGGTGATGCGGCCGTCGAACACCGCCACGCCCAGAAGCGTCTCGCGATCGAGGATGGGCACGGCCACCTGGGTCCCCAGTAATTCGAACTCCTTTTGCGCCTCGGGGTCGTTGCGGGCATCCTCGCTGTTCCGGCGCAGAATTCGGCCCAGGCGGAAAAGGTGCCCGCCAATCCCCGCTTCGAAGGAAAGTTGGAAATGCTCGAGCAAGCCGGGCGACAAGCCGACCGAACACGCGGAGCGCAGTTGCCGGCTTTCCTCGGAGGTGGGGACTTTGCCGAACGAGGCGAACGGTTGGCGCAGAAAAATCGCGGCGCGATTGATGCTCAGGATCTCGCGCAACTGGAGCAGGAACTGCTTGAGCATTCCTTCGGCGTTGAGCGAATGGGTCAGGATGGCGGAGAAGTCGCGCAACACTCCGAGTGTCTGGGCCGGGCCGGTCAGCCCGGGAGCGAGGGCCTCGCCGGACTTGGGCGCCTCCGCCGGAAAGCGTGGGGCGGCCGCCGGGATGGATCGTGCGCCGGCAGGCGAGGGCCAGAGCCGGTCCAGGAGCGCCGTGAGCATCCGGACGCGCACCGGTTTGGCCAGCACGTAGGTTGCCCCCTGCAAATAGGCTTCCTCTTCCCAATCGCTTTGCTTGGCGCCGGTGTAAATGATGACCGGGCATTTCGGGGCGATGCGGCGCAGTTTTTCGAGCGACCATACCGCCTGGACGCCGGTGAGTTCGACGTCGACGATGCAGCCGTCCGCCAGACCGTGCACAAGCAAAGGCTCGGCCTCCTCCGGGTTGGTGCGATGGAGCACTCGGTACTGCTCTGGGTTGACGGCCGCGCGCACCACCTCGGCCATTTCTGGATGTTCGGCCAGCACCACCAATGTTTTCATGGCGCCAACAAACTGCACGCTGCTTTTTCCAACTTCACTACTAGAACCATATTAGCGCATTCCGGTCAATTCAAATTCACTTGAACTTATACGATTTCCGCGCCGCGAAACAACAACGCCGATTACCGATTTTTCGGCTGGGGTCACTACGGAGAAGACGCCGAGGGATTTTCCGGGGCAACGACCGCATCGACTCTGGGGGGCGGTTTCCAAATCCTAATCCTAATCTTGCTCATAATCATAATCTCAATTCCGGTTCCGCAAAGGAGATTAGGATTAGGATTAAGAGCAAGATCAAGATCAGGAGCGGGGGGCGCCAGGCACCTCACAAGAGTCGTCTTTCCCGCGGCAACCCGCTTATTCCGCCGAAATCAGCTTTTCCCAAAGTGTGTCGTTCAGGAGGACTTTTTGCAGAAAATCCTGTTCGTTCTGCGCCGGCGCGGCCTGGCTGGGTTGGACAGGGATTTGCAGGGTAAAAATGGTCCCCTGCCCGGGTTCGCTGCGCGCATCGATTTTGCCGCCGTGGTGATGGACGATGAAAAAGCAGGCCATCAAATGAATTCCATATTCCATGGGGCTGTCGCTGCGCACCACGAAGGGATCAAAGATCAGCCGCAAGGCTTCCTTGGGCAGGCCCGGGCCGTCGTCGCTGACTTGAATCTCGATTTCCTGCTTGCCCGCCCGGTTGACCGGTGCGGCCGAGATCTTAATGTGGCTGCCGGCCGGCAGGCTGGCGACTTCGTCCTTCAAGAGCAACTCGAACAGCCGATAAAACTTCGGCCGGTCCACATTCATGGGCGGAAGAGATTCGGGAATCCGGTTCTCGACCTGGATATTCTTGGCGGCCAAACTTTCCTTGAGGCGTTCCACCGTCTCGGCAATTACCTCACGCAACTGCACGCGGTCGGCAAATTCGAAGGCGGGTTTTTCCGAAGCGGTCCACAGATCTTTGAGCAGATTGTTGATCCGGCCAATCTGCGACTGGACATTTTGGTAGTATTCCTTCCAAAAATCAGGGTTGCGCAACCCGTTCAGGTCCATCTTCTCCTCTTCCATTTTGGCGGGAGCCAGGTCCAGAAAGGTCTTCACCGCCACCAGCGCATTGCGGATGTGATGGCTCAAACCTGCGGCCAGCAGGCCCAGGCTCACGATGCGATCGGCGATCATCATGTTGTGCAGGACGGACATTTTTTCCCGCAGCAGCGTATCGCGTTCGCGTTGGACGATGAAGAATTCGAGACCGCGCTTGAGGGTCGTCTCCAATTGCGGCGGGTCCCAGGGCTTGGTGATGTATTTGTAAACCGCGCCCGTGTTCACGGCGGCGATGGCCGCATCCATGTCCGCAAAGGCCGTGGCCAGGATGCGGACGATCTGGGGGCGCATCTGGCGGGCCTTTTCCAGAAGCCACACGCCTTTTTCGCCGGGCATCCGCTGGTCGGTCATCAGCAGGCCGATTTCATCCCGGTGCTCTTCGAGCAGCTTGAGGCCGTCCTTGGCGTTGCTGGCGGTCAGGATGCGGAACTGCTCCTCGAAGGCGCGCGTGAAATACTTCAGCGACTTCTCTTCGTCGTCCACGTAGAGAATTGCGAACTTCTTATAGTCGTAAAAGCTTTGCATATCGATTTGTTTCCCGAGCCGCCTCGTGCATGGTTGTCATCCTTTTGCCGGGAATTCCAGCGTAAATTCGCAGTATTTGCCCGGCTCGGTTTTGACCAATATCCGCCCTTCGTACTCCTGCACGATGCGATAACAAATGCTCAACCCCAGCCCCATGCCTTCGCCGACGTCTTTGGTCGTGAAGAACGGATCAAAAATCTTGTCCAGGTGCTCTGTGCCGATGCCCATGCCGTTGTCCCGCACGATCAGCAGGCTGCGCCCCGGCTCGAGGCGACCTTCGATCCAGATGGCCGGCTTTTCACTCTCGTAGTCTTTGCCCTTCATGGCGTCCATCGAGTTTTGAAGCAGGTTTACTACCACATGGATGAGCTTGTTCTTGTTCGCCCAAACGGTCTGGTGCTCGGCCAGTTTTTGTTCGATCTGCACCTTGTCCTTCCATTCGTTGCTCAGGAAGCGCAATGAGGAGGTTATGACCTCCGCCACTTCCACGTGATCCCGGCTCTCCGTGTCCGGATGCGTGAACATCCGCAAGTCCGAAACGATGGTTTTGACCCGCTTGATCCCGTCTTCGACGTCTTTCAATACCTCCGCGTATTCCTCCTGTTGTTCGGGCGCGAGGTATTTGCCTTTGTTGCGCAAGGTGTACAGGCCGGTGGTCGCAAAGTTCAACGGGTTGTTGATCTCGTGAATGATGCCGGCGCTCATGCGGCCCAGCGACGCCAGTTTTTCGGACTGCACCAACTGCGTTTCGGTCTCTTTGAGTTGATCGATGGTGGACTCGAGCGTTTGTTTTTGTTTCAATACCTTGCGCTGGTACTGATGCGATTCGACAAGATTCTTCAGGCGCACGTGCAATTCGGTCGTCGAAAAGGGTTTGGTCAGGAAATCGCTCGCCCCCGCCGACAATGCCGCCATTTTGGTTTGTTCGTCGGCCCGAGCCGTGAGCAGCACGATGGGAGTGTTCTGCGTGGGTGTGCGGTCGCGGATCTCCCGGCAGGCCTGCAACCCGTCCTTCTCCGGCATCATCATGTCCAGCAGAATGATGTCCGGCAGGAATTGGCTCGCCTTGTCGATGGCCTGTTGTCCATCCACCGCCTCGAGCACGCGGTAATGCGAACTCAATTGCGATTTCAAAAAACGCAGCATGTCCGGCTCATCGTCGGCCACAAGAAGGGTCGGTTGATTTCCGTTGCGCGCCGTTTCGACCGGCCGCATCGATTGCTGCAAGGGGGTCAGTGCTGGGAACAGTTCGGCGCGGCGATACAGATTCGCCAGCCATTCCTCGGACGTGACAGTGCCGCCGACCGCCGCCACAGGTGCCGCATGCGGAAGCTCCTCCGTGCTTGGTTTCCCGAGCGGTTCGGCTTTTTGATGCGGCAAGTTTACGGTAAAAGTGGTCCCTTTGCCTTCCTGGCTCTCGACCTCGACCTTGCCGCCCTGTATCTCCACCAGTTCCTTCACCAGCGCGAGTCCGATGCCCACGCCTTGATATTTGCGTTTCGACGAATCGTCCGCCTGCCAGAAACGATCAAAGACGTGCGCCAGGTTCTTCGCCGAAATCCCCATGCCGGTATCCGCCACGCTCAATACCATCCCATCACCCTGCAACACAACCTTCAATTCCACCCGCCCGCCTGCGGGTGTGAACTTCAAGGCGTTGAAAACCAGGTTCAGAACGATTTTTTCGATTTTGTCGCGGTCGGCCAGCACCGTGCCCAGGGCGGGATCGACGAAAGTCTCCAGGCGCAGACGCTTGTCATCGGCCACCTGCCGGGCCGAACTCGCCAGACCCTTGATGAAGTCGGCGACTACCAGCGGCTCGAGTTTGACTTCCATCCGGCCCGACTCCAGGCGGACCAAATCGAGCAAGTCGTTGATTAATTTCAAGAGCCGCATGCCATTGGAGTGCATGGTGGTCAACAAGTCGCCCGTCTCGGCGTCAAGGTTGAAGCGACGCTGCAGCGCCTCCAAAGGGGCAAGCAATAGCGTCAGCGGCGTGCGCAACTCGTGGCTGATGTTGGCGAAGAACCGGCTTTTGACTTGATCGAGTTCCAAGAGCTTTTGATGGCTCTGTTCCAACTCTCGCTTGCTCTTTTCCACTTGCTGATTGAGCGTGAATTCCCTCACGCGCAGCCGGCGGTGAATGCCGCTGCCCGTCACGACGATGATCCCCGTCAGGCTGAGGAAATAGAGGTTATTGATAAATATGCCGCGTTGCTCCGGCCGCAAGGGACCGTGCAGGAAGCAAGCGCCCACGTACATGCCGGCGGTCAGGGCCACTGCCCACACGCTCAGTCCCACACCCCAGTGCAGCAACAAGGCCAGGGCCAGCAAGATCAAATTCAACCCCGCGTAGTAAGTCGAGGCCGGCCCCTCGGTCGCTCCGATCATCCAGCAAATAAAAAAAACTGGCAACATCGCCACTACCAATACCAGAAAGTGGCCGATTCTCCGGCTGAACCGAGCGCCAAGGATCGCGAGGACACCGGCCTCGAGCACCGAACAGGCCAGCCGCAGCGCCAAAAAATAACCCAGCTTGCCTGGATAAATGAAGCAGTCCAGGACACAGCCGAGGGGCATCAGCGCGATGACCAGCCAGCAGCCTCCGCGCATGTGCCGCATGGTGATGTCGCGCTCGTATTCGGCGTACGTCAGGGACTCGTCGCGCTCAGTCTGTGCGTCGCTCTTAGACACGTTCGGGTTTCCTTATTTCCAAAAAGATGTTGACGCCGGTCGCGCCGTCGCACTTGAGAGAAACCGCTTCCGGTGAGACGTACTCCGGGGCCAGCTTGGCCAACCGCTCGGCGCTGCGGTAGATCAGGTGCCATTCGAGAAAGCTTTCCATCTGGATCCGGCTGGGGTTTTGATCCACGTTGGTCACGACGACCAGTCCGCCGGGCGCGACCTTTTGATACAAGAGTTCGACAATCTGGCGGCACACTCTGTCCGGGAGGTAATCAAAAAGTCCGGCGCAGTAGGCGAAATCAAATTGGTTCCCATTGGCGCCCTGGACGGATTTGGCCGATTCTTTGAGGATTTGGAGAACCGAATTCCTCTTTAACTCGATCGCCGTCTGGCGGCCATGCTGCTTTTTCAAGGCTTCGAGCGTCTTGCCCACATAGGCCAGTGCTTCCTCTTCGAAGTCCACGAGCGTGAACTGAGCTTGATCGCAAAGGCTGTTTTGCCGCAGAAAATTCTGAATCTCGTGCGCGGGACCGCAGCCGACATCGAGAATTCTGGCCTTTCGCGCCGATCGGGCCGCCCGAAGGGTTTCGGCCTGCAGCCTCTCGACCAGATAGGCGATGCGGTGGCGGTGGGCGACGATGGGCGGGAGCTGCAACGCGTAGGCATTCATGATTTTCGCGAACAGGGAGCTTCCCTCGCACGGATCGCGGAACATCATGTTGACCACTTCGTAATCGCCGGCATAGCCCAGCGGTTTGCGCAAGGTACGATAAATAAATGGCGAGCAGAGCATCAAGGGATGAAGTTGGCGCCTGGCGAAGGCCTGGTGGACGGGCTGCAAATCCGCTCCGATGCTGCGCGAGACTGCTTCGTATCGCTCGCACAGACTTTGGATGGACTCGACGGCGGGCCCTTGCAATTCGTGCGCCACCGTTCGCTCCAACTCCACCCGGTCTCCCGCCGGCGCCGAGCGGACGCCCAATTCCACTTGTTCCAGCCAAAGGCGCAAATCGGTGAGGAAGGTTTGCAGATCCGCGATGGCCGACTTGAATTCGGGCAATACCCGGTAGAGTTTCTCCCAGTCCCGGACGAAATCCTTGAAGCCGTCGCAAAGCTTGTCTCCGTGTCCGGCCGCGACGACAAAATCGACGTCGCGCCACCCATCGTCCAGGGCTGCATCGCAAACCACCATCAGCCCGGTGTTGACCAGATTCTGGACCACCGCCCGTCCGCTAAAGAGGGTACGGTCCTGGCAAACGATGGTAAATTCACCCAGCACCTCCGACGTCTGCAAGACGACGTTCGGGCTGTACAACTCGAACACCGCTTGGTGCCTGTTCAGACGCAGCGGCGTAGCCTGGACTTCAGTTCCCCGGCTGGTTTGAAAGGAAATCCAACTCTGCTTCACCTCAGAAACTGCCTTTTCCGAAATCTCAGCCATAAATATCGATCGACACTCGCACAAAAGCACATCAGATTCCTTCCCGCCGCACGACAAATGCGCCGCAAAGCCGGCCAGGCAGACACAACATCATCATCATTTTCCGGGCCAACAGCCAGACAAATTGGGCGGGGACGCTCTCCCGGAAAGGCCCTTCGAAGGAGCCAGGGAGCCACCATCGCTCCAGGCCTGTCAAAAGCGCAAAGTGGACGCGAGAATGAACGCCCAGGCGTCGCGATTCGCGCTCGACCCCCCCGGGTGAATGGGGTGCTGAAGGCCGGCGTCGAGCGTCCACCACGCCGTCACTTGGGCCTTGTAATTGAGCTCGACGACCGCTTCGTAATCCACAAGATACGGGAAGGTGCCCGGTGCCAGCGCATTGACCAGGCTCTGCCCTTGCCGAATGTCATCGCTCATTTTGAGATACGACCCCGCGATGGCCAGCGTGTCGTAGTCGCGCTTCGGGATGAGGCCCTTGTAAACCAAGCCGCCATCGACGCCGAACTCGGTTAGATTTCGGTCCTTCGGCGCCCCGGTAAGCCGGAAAAAGCCGACCAAGCCTTGCTGGGCAGGGTCGTCCTTGCCCACTTCGCGAAAGAGCGCCTGGTCGGCAAGGAAATATGCCCCGTAGGTGTTGGGATGGTAATGAACAGGGCCTTGCCCGATAAGGGATTCGAAGAACGACAAGTTGTCTGGATAGTCTCCCGTATCATAAAAAGCCCCGAGTTTCAGATTGCCTGGCGGACCGGTATCCTCCTTGCGTTGGTTCAGGCGGTAGCCCGTTTCGAGATACACCAGCGCGCCTTCCTGGGCGTCGAGCTTGAAGCTCGTGCCATCGACGGGGTCGGGATACCCGGCGTAAGCCCCGACCTGTGCGTAAATCTGATCGGTGGCAATAACTTTTAGGCGCGCCGCCGGAGCACCATAGGGAGTGGAAGCCAAAGCATGGCGGGGGCCTGGAAGGCCCGGGATGTTGTATATGTTGAATGCGAGTGTTGGATAAAAAAAAGTTTGGTTGAACAGCGTGATCGACGCGAGCGAGTTGTAATACTCGGCCATGATAAAATCCTGATCAACGGCCATTTGCCCGAACTTGAGCGAAACCCGGTCGTTCCAAAATTTTTGCTCATACCAGAGCTCCCACAATCTCCAGGCGTTGGGAAAGTCGATCAAGTTCACCTTGTTCAAATCGCCGATATATTTGTCCGAGAAATGGTCGTCGCCATTGAGCCAGCCGCCCCCCACGTGCAAGTGGCCTCCGTCATACCCGGCGAGTTTTTGGGAATCCAGATCCAGCAGCAGCAGCAGCGCCCCTTCATAAGTGGATCCGGTCCTTATGCCGCCGGACAGATTGTATGGGTTGGAAGCGATATAGAAAAATTCGAAATCCACGCCGTGCTTGGACAAGTCGGTCCGCAACCCTCCCCAGGTTCCGAGCAAATAGTCTCGCTCCAGGAACTGCTCCAGGCTCGATTTGGGCGGCGCCAGGGTTTCCTGGGTCTGGCCGTGCGCGAGCCACACGCTGATTAGCATTAGAGACAGCCCCAGCGGGGCAGCAGTTCTACGAATTCGCTGTGTTTTCATTGTTTCTCCGAAGTGCTCAGGGGCGCCTCCGAAAACGTCCGTTCGGATCGCTTGGGCGCCTTTATCGCGTTGGATTTGCCGTGGATCCCAGCAGTTATCATGCCCCGGACGAGCTGGCCAAGAGTCGCAAAGTAGCTGCGTGTGATATCAGCCGACAAAAAAGCCAGGTAAATCTCGGTAGTCGGCCAGCGGCTTTTTGAGGCGTAATACAGCGGTTTTTCCTGGCCGCGGTATTTGGACTTATGAAACGAAAGCCCTTCGAAATTATAGATATTATTGCCAAATCGCGCGCTGAGTTCGAAAAAAAGCTTGGCCCCCCAGTCATCATTATACTTGCCCAATTCCAGTTTCACGAACGGCGCCAAAAGAAGATTGAGAACATCCTTGCCTTCGGCCTTGAATTTTTCGGCCGCGTTCATGTGGATCGCCGTGGCCAGCCGGCCAAACCGCTGCTCGTCACAACGGGAAATATTTGCCGAATAGCCAAACACTTTCCCGTCCCGATACATCGGGTCGTAGAAAGCAAAGCCCGCCACTTTGCCCTCTTTGTCATACGCCACGAATTTTCTGACGTCTTCTTCGGGCCCAAAAACCGGCCGCCGCGCATAAATCCAGATTTCCCGGTCATTGACCTTCTTGGCGCTGAGCCATTTGGCTGAGATGCCGGCTAGACGCTCTTTATCCAGCGCCGCTCCGTCTTCCTCGCGAATCAGGATCCCTTCCCGCCTGGCTTCGTTGCGAGCGCGTTTGATCAAGTCCAGTTCCTTCCAGTCGCCATTGGTTTTGTAAGTCTGAATGGCAAGCTCGGGCTCATACCCGATGCAGTTCACTCGGAACCCCAATCGGCGCAAGGACTCGGCGCACGCTTCCGAAATCACCGCAAACGCGCTCCGAGGACTGTGCTCCAGAAAGCGGGTGACGATGCCGGCGTAATCCTCCGGCGCGCAAATGGGATCGGAGAGGGCAATTCGTTTGGTCTTGCGCGCGAATACCGGATGGCGGATGGATGTGTACGCGATGTAGCCGGACTCATCGACAAAATATTCCAGCCCATCCTGCAGCGTGGCGTAGGCCAGCGCCTCGTGGCCGTATTTTTTCAGAAAGGGCGAGAGCAGTTCCCACTTCTCTTTTTGCTCGAGAGCTTTTGCCTCGGCGCCTTCGATTATTTTCATGGCCATGGATTGGCAAATCGTCAACCTCGCTGCAGACGGAGCCGGCGATACTCAAGTCAGATTCTCCAACGCCCAATTCGCCGTCAAAGCAAATACCTTGTCCTTATGTCGGTCCAAATGGCCCACGTGGCCATTGCCCGGAATCACGTGGAGTTCCTTTTTGCAGGTCAAAGCTGCGAACAAAAGGCGCGCTGTTTCCGGCGGGTCCAGTTGGTCGTCTTCGCCCCAGAGAACCAGCGTCGGAATGGCGATCTTGGACACTCGCTTGATAGTATTCACAAAGAACGCCTGCGCCGCGCCCGGAAAGGGAAAATCCATGAACGCAGCCAGCGAACGCGGGTCGGTCTGGAGCTTCCGATCCAGTTCCGGGTCGGAAGCAAAATGGAAACCACCGGCCATCTTTGCCAACGGCAGGCGCAAATCGTGTTTGGTCAAAAGCTTCTTGATGTTGCCGAGCCACACGAGGAGCTTGAGAATCACGGTCAAGGGCAAAGGCAGCGAATTGCGGACGGTGGCATCGAGCGCCACCAATGCCTTGAGCCGCGGGTCCACCACTGCCGCCTCCAGAATGGCGGTTCCACCGGACGACAAACCGAAGGCCCCGATGCGCGCGCCATCGATTTTGGGATGGGTCAGGAGAAAATCAATCGCCGCCTGAATGTCAGCCACCCATTGGATCATATTCACGTAAAACCGTTCCCCGGCGCTCTGACCATGCCCATGCATGTCAATGGCCAGTGTCGCCACGCCTCTGCTCGCCAGCACTTCGCATAATCCCGAATAGTTCTCTTTGAACTCTCCTGCGCCGTGACAAATTATCATTACCGGGAAACGAGCGTCCCCCGTTGGCGATACCAGTTCTCCGGCGAGTTCAATACCCAGGGAATTGAGGCGCACGGTTTCCTTGCAAGCTTTCATAGATGGCACATTGGGCAGCTATACCGATGCCAAGCAGCCGCAGCGTCGCAGCAATAAATGTCTGTGGCCATGTAGGTCTTCATTTCTACAGTTTCCGCGCCTTGATTTGGGACAGACCCATAAGGAAATTAGACATCCTGAGCATTGGGGCGGTCGAATGCGGCTCAACGGGAAGTTCTTGACGTCAAGGATCACAAAATGGCAGCATCGTGGCGCTCCCTAACCGGAAGCCAGGGCGCCGATAATGGCAATCTAATTGCTTCGAATCCAGAGTGGATCGTCTCAATTCCGAATGCTAACACCATATGAAGAATCTCATCAACCTCATTTCGCAAACCGGATGTTTCACCCTCGGCGCGCTGGGTCTGCTCGGCGGGGGATTTTCCCTTTGCGCTCAGGCCCAGAGTGCCAAGCCGCAAAAGGCGATGATCGATTACGAAGAACCCAAACTTCTGATCGGCAACATTTTTGCGCCCGAGGCAAGACCGAACAAGCTGCTCTTCAAATCCCGAAGAATGGCGACCAGAACCGGGACCACAGTCAAGGTCCTCTGTGAATACACCTACCCCGATGGCTCGCTGGCGGCGCGGGACCTGATCACTTATGAGGCTGGCCATCTCGTTTCGGTTGAGACGGATGAATTCCAAATCGGCGAGACCGGTAAAGCGGTGATAGGGCCGGATCCAAAAAGCGCGGGGCAGCGGCGGATCGTTTTCGAGTACACGAAAGGCCACGGCGGTGAGGAAAAGAGAAGCAGCGACAGCGAGAGCCTTCAAAACGATACCTTGGTGGATGACATGATCCCTGATTTCATGGTGTCGCACTGGGACGGCCTGATGGCCGGCGAGACGGCGAAGTTCCGCTTTATCGCCTTGTCGCGGAAGGAAACCGTCGGATTCAAATTGGTCAAGGAATCCGAAACCACCCGAGCTGGAAAGGCGGTGGTTCGCATCAAAATGGAACCGACCAGCATCATCATCGCCCGGCTGGTGGATCCTCTCTATTTCATCGTCGAAAAAGACGGAGCGCACCGCGTCCTCGAGTATATCGGCCGCACGACTCCGCTCATCAAAAACGGCGCCAAGTGGAAAGACCTAGACGGAGACACGGTGTTTGATTGGCCGGCGGCGGGAGGAGCCTTGAGTGCGCAACGGTAGGCGGCGGCCGCGCCCGCGCGCATCACGCGGCAAGCGCTGGTGGGTCGGACCGCCATTCCTGGTCGGATAGTCGAAATCAGAGCCAGTTCACGCCGGCTGCCGGGGAGAAAATGACTTTCTCGAACACACTCCCATTCACACGTGGTTCGCCTTTCGTTCCGGCAGCGCCGATGTGGTTCAGTTGGCCATACAATGGCCTTGCCCAAGAATCCGGGCAATCGTATCAAGAAGTTGTTGCGCTTCATAGGGCTTTTCGAAGAAGGCCGCCGCGCCCAATCGCCGGACCGTCTCCTTCAGCCCTTGCAGCTTGCTGCCGGTGATGAAAATGATGGGGATGTCGCCCAGACCCATGGTCTGGAGTCGTTGCGCCACGGAGAAGCCCAGGCCAATCGGCATCCAGATGTCCGTGACGATGAGGTCGGGGTGTTCGTCGATGGCCAGCGCCAGTCCGGCAAGGCCGTCCGCAGCGGTCACGACTTCGTAAGCAGCCGCCTCGAGTCGAATGGCCAGAGCGGCGGCGATCTTTGCGTCGTCTTCTATCACCAGTATTTTTTTGTTCATATGATTTGCGTTGTTTGTGCGGAGTGAGCCTCCCCTCGAGCGGAGACGCGTTCAGTTAGTGTTCTTCGGCCGGTCAAAATGATTTTTTCTCCAAATGGACGTGTCTTCCGACCGCTGGACCATGCGGAGCGTTTCGAGCAGCCGCTGCGCCGGGCAGGGCTTGGCCAAAACCGTGAGGGCCGAGTGCTGCAGCGCCTGCTTCATGAGTTCTCCATCCGCGAAAGCCGTGTGCACGATGATGGGAAGGGCGCCCCAATCCCGCCGGATTTCGTCCAGCGTGGCCGGGCCATTCAAGTTGGGCATGGCCAAATCGATCATCACGAGGTCCGGCCTTTGCCTCCGCATTTCCTGGAGGCCCTCCCGGCCATCACGGACCAGCCGCACGTTGTAATGCTCCGCCGTCAACAGCAGCCGCAACACCTCGAGCAGATCCGGATCATCATCGATAATCAACAGATTGGGCTGGAGCGACTGCGGGTTTCTGGGAATCACGAACGTGAAGGTGCTTCCTTCGCCAGGTTTGCTTTCGACCCGGATGTTGCCTCCGTGCAACTGTACCAACTCGCGGCACAAATATAGCCCGAGACCGACGCCTTGCTCGGTCGCCGCATCGCCGGTTTTGATCTGATAAAGCCGCTCAAAAATGCGCCCCTGCTCCTCGCGTGGGATGCCGCGGCCAGTATCGCTCACGGATACTTGAAGAAAATCGGCGCGTCCCTTGGCCTCGTCGGCGCGCACGACGATACGCCCGCCCGCGGGCGTATATTTGATGGCATTGTTCACCAGGTTGGCGATGACCTGTGCAATGCGGTTCTCGTCGATCACCGCTTCCGGCAAATCTGGTGGTACCTCCTGCGTCAGGGCGATGCCCTTCTCAGCGGCGATGCGGCTTGCCGCCGCGACCATCCGCTGTACCAGTCCGCCAAGGGAGATGGGCTTCGTCTCCAGGAGAAGCTTGCCGGTTTCCAGGCGGGTGGAGTCGAATAGATCATTGATGCACACCCGCAACTGATTGCAGCTCTCCAAGGCAAAGCCGAGATATCTGGTTTGCGTTGCGGTGAGCGGACCGGCCAGGCCGTCCATCACGATGGAGACGAATTCGCGCGCCGAGGTGAGCGGCGTCTTTAATTCATGCGAAAGCGTGTGGTAGAAATTCTGGATTTCCAGATTCTTACGCGTGAGGTTCTGGTTCGTCTGCCTCAATTTGTGCTGGATGCGCCGGATTTTCTCCTGCGCCTTTTTTCGCGGCGTGATGTCGTGCAGAAACGCGGTGAAGAGGATGTGTTCGTCCACGCACAGTGGCACAATGGCGAGTTCGGCGGGAAATTCGGAGCCATCCGCGCGCAGGGCGACGAACTCCTTTCTTTTTCCAAGGAACGACCCATCGCCACTCACAAGGTATTGTTGCATTCCCTCCTGGAGACGCTCGCGCCACGCCGACGGGACGATCTTTTCCGCCAGGGATTGGCCCAGGATGTCGGCGCGCGAATAGCCCAAGGCCTTTTCGGAGGCGCTATTGAATTCGATGATGCGGCCCTCCTGGTTCATGACGACGATGCAGTCGAGAGCCCCTTCCATGATTGCGCCTTTGAGCGCCTCGCTGTGGCGAAGCTGATCTTCGGCTCGCCGCCGGCAGCCGCGCTCCTCGGCTTCGTTCAAGGCGCGCCGGATCGCGGGCACCAGACGCGCGGGACGATCTTTGAGGACATAATCCGTCGCGCCCGCTTTCAAGCTTTCTATCGCCACTTCATCGCCAATGGCGCCGGAAACGAACAGAAAAGGCATGTCCGGCCATCGTTGTCGTACTAATCCCAACGCCGACGGACCATCAAATCCCGGGATGAAATAATCGGAAAGAACAAGGTCAATTCCCCCCTCTTGTAGTGCATTGTTGAAGGCCGCTTCGTCGACCACTCGCACGACTTCGCATTCGGGCCATTCCCTGGCCAGCGCTCTTCGCAGCAATTCGGCATCGGCGGGATCGTCTTCGAGCAGGAGCAGGCGTTGCGGCAACTTAATAAGCATCTCCTTTCGTCATCAAAAGTACGAAACCCGGCCCCCTGAAACAATTCCCGCTTTTAAGGCTTGTCCGGTGCATACCGGCAAACAATGAATCTATGTTGGACTCTTAAAATAGCATTGTCCGTGCCCGCACTGAATCCCTTGTGTTTCTCGTGCGATACCCGGCGTCTATCGATGGATGCGTTTCACAGAGTTCCTGTCACAAGCAGCGATCTTCCGTCCTGTTATTGGACATAAAATCCGAATAATGGGACAATCGTCCAGGCGTGCCGCTTCACTCCCGGCGGCGTACTCCAATCCAAAGGCTTTTCGGACTGTCGGACTTGCTTTTTTTGTGTTGCTCCGCCAGGCAAGACCCTTATTATTAGCCATCCGATGCCGAAGCGCGTATGCTTTAATACCGTTGTCTGAGGCTGACACGGAGGAGGCATACAGCACAGTTCCGCGCGCGCGGCAGAGGCGCCCGAAACGTCCGTTGCCATGATAGCCAATCAAACGGGCAGAATTGCCGAGGGTCAAACCGGCACGAGCTTCGCCAGAGCGTTGCGCGATTGTATGCTGTGCGGGCTCGTCCTGATTGGTGAGCGCCGCCAGATCACTACCCTCGCAGGCGAAGCTCAGAAGATTCTCGGTTCGAGTCTGAACCAAAAGCTGCCGTTCAAACTGGAGGTCCTCCCCATCCCTCTCCAAAAAATCGCGGATGAAGTCCTTGCTTCAGGCGAACCGATTGCGGGTCGCGCCGTGAACATGTTTGTTGCAGGGCGCGGCAATGTGCCTTTGCGTGTCAGCGCCGTGCCAATGTCCCCAGGGAAAAAACATGCCGGCGCCGCTTTGATCCTCAGCGAAGCGACGTGTACCGAAGAGCTGGATCAAAACCTGCGCCGCCTCGATCGCCTTGCCACGCTCGGCACGCTTTCGGCCAGCATGGCCCACGAAATCAAGAACGCCCTCGTCGCCGGCAAGACATTCATCGATCTGCTCCTCGAAAAACACCAGGACGCCGAACTGGTCGGGATCGTCCGCCGCGAAATGGCCCGCATCGATTCCATTCTCAGCCGGATGCTCAAATTCGCCGGCTCGGAGCGGCCCGCCTTTGCATCGGTCCGTGTGCATGAAATCCTGGAACATTCGCTGCGGCTGGTCCGTCCGCAACTGGACGACAAATCCATCGAATTGAACTGCTCGTTCCAGGCTGCGCCCGACCTCATCAAAGGAGATGATTACCAACTGCAACAGGCCTTCGTGAACTTGTTTTTGAATGCACTCGAGGCCATGGAGCCCAAAGGCACCCTCACGGTGGAAACAGGAACCGGACAGGCCGACGCCCCGCTGACGCTAACACGTGACTCGAGTGATTCGCCCCAAGTTCTGGTTACCATCAAGGACACCGGCCCGGGGATCGCGCCCGAGAACATGCCACGTCTCTTCGAACCCTTTTTCACGACCAAATCGGAGGGCACTGGCTTGGGACTCGCCATCACTCAGCACATCATCAAAGAGCATCGCGGCGCCATCGAGGCCGAGAGCGCCCCCAGCCGGGGCACCATTTTCCGCATCGTCCTGCCCGCGTTGGCTCAAGCCGCCTGAAGCGCGCCGATTCGCCCGAACGCCGGCGCGTTTGCATAGTGACCGATCCGCTTTGACGAGGCCGTTCTCTCTGCGCCAGCTTATCCACAATTATGAGTCGCCTTACCCTGGGCATCCTGAGCGACGTCCATTACGCCAGTGCCGCCGAACAGGCGCGCGGGGATGGCTACGAGTATCGCGATCTGCCAAATCCCTTGCTGCGCCTTCTGCTCCGGCTGCACCGCCATTTCCTCTGGCTGCGCGCGCCCATGCATCAGAATCATCTTCTGGATCGTTTTCTGGTGGAGAGCGGTCCGCTTGATTTCGTGATTGCCAACGGAGATTACTCGTGCGACTCGGCGTTCGTGGGCGTCAGTGACGATGCCGCCTGCCAAAGCGCGCGGGAGTGCTTGCAGAAACTCCGCCAAAAGTTCGCCGCGAATCTGCGGGCCAATTACGGGGATCACGAACTCGGCAAAGTAAGTTTTTTCGGCGGCCGCGGCGGCATGCGCCTGGCGAGTTGGCGCCGAGCGCACGAGGAATTAGGCCTGCCGCATTTCTGGCAGGTTGAAATGGGTGAGTATGTTTTGCTGGGCGTGACCTCATCTCTGGTAGCGTGGGCCGCCTTCGAGCAGGACAGTCTGGAGGCTGAACGAAAAGAGTGGGCCATGCTGCGGGCTGAGCATCTGGAGGAAATCCGCGGGGCGTTCGCTGCGTTACGGCCCACTCAGCGCGTTCTGCTCTTCTGTCACGACCCAACAGCGCTCCCCTTTCTTCTAAACGAGGAGGCCGTCCGCGCCCGTCTGCCTCAAATCGAACAAACGATTATCGGGCACTTGCACTCCGAATTGATCTTGTGGAAGAGCCGATTGCTGGCCGGGATGCCGCGCGTCGCGTTTCTCGGCTCGTCTGCCCGCCGCATGAGCGCCGCCTTGAACCAGGCGCGCCAGTGGTGGCCATTCAACGTGCGCCTTTGCCCTTCGCTGGCCGGCATCGAACTTCTCAAAGACGGCGGCTATTACACCGTCGAGTTGGACCCCGCGGCCCGCCAGCCCGCGCGCTTCCGCCTCCATCGTCTGCCGCGGTGAGCCGGACCTGTATCCCGGCCGAATCCGGCTTCGGAGTCATTGCAGGGTTTGGGATAACCCCGAAAAGGCCAAACGACCATGGCATCGCAAGCCGTTGCTTGTCGGCGCGCTAATGCTCGTGGTGATGGTGGCTGTGGTGAGCGGCGTTCTTTTCTGGCTTCATTCGCGCAGTCACGAAACCACGGACGACGCGTACATTCCTGGTTGATTCCCAGTTTCTTGCAGACGAAACCCGAAATCTGAAGTTGGACCAGACTCGGCGCGGCTGAGTGCATCGGGTCTCGGTTAATACCGCTTAACACCAGTATAGAAGATTTTCCCGGTTTCACCGCTTCTGGCTGTCTGCATCATCGCCCGTTTTATTTGATTTTGCAACCGGCGGCGCGCCGCTAGATTAGACGGCGCAATGCAGTGGCTGTTGACGCGGGATGTCGAGTTGTTTCGATTGATCAATCTGAGGCTGATCAATCCCGTTTTCGATGCGCTCATGCCGTTTGCCAGCGGAAACCCCTATTTCTTCCCGGTTCTGCTGGTCGGAGCAATCCTGCTGCTGTGGAAAGGGCGCGCGCGCGGCTGGGTGTGCGTGGGCATGCTGGCCTTGGTCCTGCCCTTGGGTGACGGCTGGATTTGCAACAACCTCAAGCACGCCATCGGGCGCACCCGGCCCTTCGACGCTTTGCCCGAGGTGCATCGGCCCGGCGTCAAAAACTACGCCGCTGGCGTCCCAGTTGCCAATTCCCCGCCGAACGGAACCATTCCTCCCGTTTCTCAAACCATGGTCCGGTCCACCAACAGCATGCCTTCTTCGCACGCCGCCAACTGGTTTGCCGCGGCGATGATTGCCTTTGTTTTCTATCGCCGCAGCGTTTGGTTCATGCTGCCAGCCGCGTTCCTCGTGAGTTTTTCGCGCGTTTACATTGGTGTCCATTATCCGAGCGACGTGCTGGCAGGCGCCATCCTCGGGGCGGGCTACGCGGCAGCGAGCGTGTGGTCGCTGAATGCGATCTGGCTGTGGGCCGGGCCAAAGTGGTTTCCCCTATGGTGGAGGAGAATGCCTTCGCTTTGGAATCCCGAGCTGCGGGAAGCACCGGAAGAGGAGGAAGAAGCCGTGCCACCTCCGCGTCGGTCCGCCTCCGCTACGCCGAGCGCGCACTCCATCCTCGACGCCCAATGGCTGCGCCTGGGTTACATTTTGACCGGCGCGCTACTGCTCTTCCGGCTGGTCTATCTGGCCAGCGGAACAATCCAATTGCAAAAGGACGAAGCGTATCAATGGCTGTGGTCCAAACACCTGGCGCTCTCTTACTACAGCAAACCTCCGCTGATTGCCTATACGCAATTCTTAGGCACTCATTTATGGGGCGACACGGCATTCGGCGTGCGCTTCTTCTCGCCCGTGATTGCGGCGATCATCAGCTTGTTCCTGATCCGCTTTTTCGCTCGCGAAGTCAATGCGCGGGCCGGCTTCTTCCTATTGCTCATTATCACGGCCACGCCGCTGGCCTCTCTCGGTGCCGTCCTGATGACGGTGGATCCGCTCTCCGTTTTGTTTTGGACGGCGGCCATGCTGGCCGGTTGGCGGGCGGTGCAGCCCGACGCGGGTGTTCGGCATTGGCTGTGGGTCGGCCTTTGGATGGGGCTCGGGTTTTTGAGCAAGTACACGGAGTTGTTTCAGTTGCTGTGCTGGGCCGTTTTCTTTGCGCTCTGGCTGCCCGCTCGCAAACACTTGCGCCGCCCCGGACCCTATCTGGCCTTGCTGGTAGCCGGGCTCTGCGCCTTGCCGGTGTTGATTTGGAACGCCCAACATCAGTGGATCACGGTCCAGCACGTGGCGAACGACGCCGGCGTGGGCACGCCATGGAAACCAACGCTCAGATACTTCGGGGAATTTCTCGGCAGCGAAGCCGCATTGCTGAATCCAGTGTTCTTCGTGGCGGCGACGTGGGCGGCGATCGCCTTCTGGAAACGCGGCCGGCACAATCCGCGCCTGGTGTATTTCTTCAGCATGGGAGCGCCGCTGTTCCTGGCCTACCTGCTCCACTCGTTTCGCTCGCGGGTGTTCCCCAATTGGATTGCGCCGTCGGTCCTGCCTCTGTTCTGCCTGATGGTGATTTACTGGGACACGCGCTGGCGCCTTGGCGCGGCGAAGCTCAAAGGCTGGCTCGTCGCCGGCCTCGCCATGGGTTTCGCCGCCGTGATCCTCGCGCACAACACCGACCTCATCGGACGGCTGACCGGCGGACGCTTCCTGCCCGTGAATTTGGACCCATTGCACCGCGTGCGCGGATGGAGCGATGTGGGCCGCGCCGTCGGGCAGGCCCGCCAGGAGCTTTTGCAGGAAGGCAAGCCCGTCTTCGTCATCACCGACGATTACGAACTTGCGGGCGAGCTTTCGTTCTATATGCCTGAGGCCCGAGCTGGCCTGCCCGACGACCCGCTAGTCTATTTCCGCAACAATCCGACTCCGGTGAATCAGTTTTATTTCTGGCCCGGCTACGCCGCGCGCACCGGCCAAAATGCCCTGTTCGTGCTCGAATTGGATCGCGATAAACCGGTGCCAAGGCCCGCGCCGGTCCAAATGGAGCACGAGTTCGAATCCGTCGCCGATCTGGGCGTGCATTCGATCCTCTATCATGGCAGGCTCTGCTGGCCGATCCAAATTTTCGCTTGCCGGGGCTTGAAACCCGCGGGGGTTGGCGAACGGTGAATCCTTGCTGCGCAATCGTGCCCGACCCCTCCAACACCATCTCATTCTCCGTGCGGGACTACGACCTGCCAGCAACCCTGTGCTCCGGGCAAGCCTTCCGCTGGTGCTGGCGCGATCAAAGTTGGGTTGGCGTGGTAGGCAATCATTGGGTCCGCCTTCGCTCCGACGATTTTTTCATCACCGCGGAAACTGGCGAACCGCTCTCCGACTGGAACTGGCTGCGCGAGTATCTCCAAGTCGATTTGGACCTGAGCCAAGTGCTCCTGACCTTTCCCGAGGACGCGCCCCTGCGCAACGCCGTCGCGGCCTGTCGTGGATTGCGTTTGCTGCGCCAGGATTCGTGGGAATGCCTGGCTTCGTTCATCCTCTCGTCCACCAAACAGATCGTCCAAATCCGCCAGATCATTTCGTTGCTCTGCGAACGGTTCGGCCAGCCGCTCGCGGTCGCGCCCACGGATGCGCCGGCTTTTGCTTTCCCGTCCGCCACGCGTCTTGCCCGTGCCACCGAGGCGGATTTGCGCTCCTGCAAAATGGGTTTCCGGGCGCCTTATCTGCTCGAGACGGCGCGGGCTATCGCCGGCGGCCACTTCGATCTGGCGCGACCATCCCATTTGCCCCTCGATCTGGCGCGAGCGGAGTTGATGCAACTGCCCGGCATCGGTCGAAAGATTGCCGACTGCGTTTTGCTCTTCGCCTATGGCTTTGCCTCGGCCTTCCCCATGGACGTTTGGGTGCTCAAGGCGTTGCGCCAGCTTTACTTTCCGCGCCGCCCCGTCAAAATGCCCCGGCTGCAACGCTTTGCCGCCACGCATTTCGGCCTCAATGCCGGTTACGCCCAACAATATCTTTTCCACTATATGAGAACAAAATCCGACGAACGCCGGCCCGACGAAGCGATTGCGCAGTACGAAACCCGCCAGCGAACTTCCAAACGAAGGACTCATCCCGATGTCCGCCACGCTTGAGGTTCTGTTCGCCCCGGCCGAGTTCGACGCGCTGGCGAAACGCGATTTGAGCGGCACGGTCTGCGTCGTTTTCGATGTGCTGCGCGCCACGAGCACGATGGTGACGGCGCTGGGCAATGGCGCCGCCGTCATCATTCCCACCGCCGAAATCGCCGAGGCCCTGGTCATCCGCGCGAAGCAGCCGGCCGTCTTGCTGGCCGGCGAACGAGACGGCCTGCGCATCGTGGCCTCGCAAACCGGAGGCGTCGATTTTGATCTCGGCAATTCGCCACGTGAATTCACGAGGCAGAAAGTCGAACACCGTACGCTGATCATCACGACCACGAACGGAACCCGGGCATTGCGCGCTTGCGCCGCCGCGCAAAAGGTTCTGCTGGGCTCGTTTCTGAATCTGCGCGCCACCGCCGATTTTCTTGCGCAAGCCGCGCCGCTCCGCCTGCTCCTGATTTGCAGCGGCACCTTCGAGCAGGCCGGCGGCGAAGACGTGCTCGGCGCCGGGGCGCTCTGTGACTTGCTCTGGCCGCGCTATGAAACCGGCAATGTGTCCGATTCCGCGCGCATGGCCCGCCGCCTGTTTCGCCTCGAACAGGACAATCTCCTGGCCGCCGTCATCCAGTTTCGCAATGGCCGGAGGCTCTCCATGCGTCCCGAGTTGCGCGAGGACGTGCCGTTTTGTCTTCAGCGCGACATCTTCGCGTTCGTTGGCGAAATGGGCTGGGACGGAGTCGTGCGCAAAATGGCCGAGCGTCCAGCCGCGAATGCCCTCAAAGCTTGATCGCGCCGCCCCGGTAGCTGGCCACGACCCAATCGCTCAAGACTTTGTCCGGGTCTTTGACGGCATCGGCATCGATGACGAACTCCTGCTGGCCGGAATTCTGGGCAATGAGTTTCAGGCCGAATTGAAAATCCCTGAACCGTTTGGCGCACAGGTCGCGCACGGGCTGGCCCTTCTCCAGGGCTTCGTTCACCAGCAAGTCGGCCGCCGCCGCGGTGAAGCTGATCTTCATGGCGTGGTTCTCCTGGTAACGCCGCGCGAATTCCTCCACCAGTTGCCGCGCGACGATTCGCTCCTCGCGTTGCGGGTCGGCCAGGATTTTTTGCAGTTCGGCCGCCGGGTCATCGACGAGTTCGCGCGTCACCACGAATCGTTTCACTTTGGTCGAAGGCAATTCGAATTTGATGTCCCGAAATACCCGCTCGCAAACGGTCATCAACCCGCGCGCTCCGGTCTTTTCCTCTCCGGCCCGCTCGGCAATGCGCCGCAATCCCTCGTCCGAGAACAGCACTTCAATGCCGTATGCGGCAAAGTCTTGCTCGTATTGGCGGATGATGCTCGCTTCCGAGTTCTTCAGAATCAGGAACAGGTCGTCCTGGTTCAGCGAATGGCAAACCACGCGTACGGGCAGGCGGCCAATGAACTCCGGCTCGAACCCGAAGTCGATGAAGTCGCTTGTTTGCGCTTGCTCCAGCGCTTGTTCCGTGGTTGCCAGCGGACGCTCCTTCGCCGCAAAGCCGATCGTGGCCTCGCGCAAACGCTTCTGCGTGATCTTTTCCAACCCGCCGAACGCCCCGCTCACGACGAAGAGAATATGTTTGGTATTGATCGTGCTCGGCGCTTTGCGTCCGCGTTGCGTGAAGTCCATCATCGCTTGAATCTGCCCCGCGATGTCGTTGGGCGAGCGGGCGGGCACCTCGGTCTCTTCCATCAGCTTGAGCAAATTGGTCTGCACCCCCCGGCCGCTCACGTCGCGGCCAGACTGATTGCTGGCCGCGGCGATTTTGTCGATTTCGTCGATGTAGATGATCCCGCACTGGGCGCGCGTCACGTCGCCGTCCGCCAACCGCACCAGGTCGCGCACCATGTCTTCGACATCGCCGCCCACGTAGCCCGTTTCCGAAAACTTCGTCGCGTCCGCCTTCACGAAGGGCACGCCGATCAGGTCCGCCGCGTTGCGAATGAGAAACGTTTTGCCCACCCCGGTCGGCCCGATGAGAATGATGTTTTGCTTGGCGTAATTCGCCGACTCCTTGCCTTCGAGGGCCAGGCGCACGTGGTGATAATGATCGCACAACGCCACGCTCAGCACTTTCTTGGCCTCATCCTGCTTGATGACGAATCGGTCGAGGTGCTGCTTCACTTCTCGGGGCTTGTAATCGAAATCGAGCGGGTCCGTCTTCTCTCCGACCGACAAAATCTCCGCGCGCGGAGGCACTTCCGTGTTCTCGGCCGGCACGAACCCCGGCCCGCGCGCCCCCTGAAAATGTTGGCGCACAAAGTCCGAAAGTTGCCGTTGAAATTCCTCCGGCGAAGGCGGCCCATTGAATTCTTTCTTTGTCATATTTATATCGTGGCTCAATATAGTGCAGCTTTTGCCGTATGACGAATGGAATGCTGATGAGCGACGCTTCCAAAGACTTTCGGCCGGCCGACCCGGCCCGATTTGCCGAAGCGCTGCGCCGCTTCGACGAAGCGAACTCCCGCGACCCCAATATCGAAGCCGGAGCGTGTGATGGCGCCACGCGTCCGCGCGAACTCCTTTATGCGCAATGGCTGACGGATTGGGTGCTCAAACTTTGCCCGGACGCCTCCGAAGAGCTGCGCTTGGCCGCCCGCTGCCAGCACCTGTGCCGCTGGATGGTGCCGCGCGACTCCTATCCCATGACCCGCGCGGGCTACCTGCAATGGCGCGAGGGCCTCAAGAAGTTTCACGCGCAGAAGTCCGGTGAAATCCTGCGCGCGGCGGGCTACCCCGAACCCGTGATTGCCCGCGTCCAGAGCCTCAACCTGAAAAAGAATTTCCCGGAAGACCCCGAAGTCCGCGTCATCGAGGACGCGCTTTGCCTGGTGTTCCTCGAACGCCAGATGGGCGGGCTGGCGGCCAAAACCAGCGAGGAGAAAATGATCAACGCATTGCAAAAATCCTGGAAGAAGATGACCCCCGCCGCCCGCGCCTTCGCGCTCCAATTGCCTTATAGCCCCGCCAACAAGGCGCTGATCGACAAGGCGCTGGCGGGGCCGCAGCACATTGCTTAAGTAGGAGTCGAGGTGACGAGACTCTAATTTCTCCGAGCAGGAAGCCTGCGCCGACTGCTTTTCCCCGCGCTTGTTGTCACCCAGTCGTAACCCCGCGCTGAATCGATTGCACTTGACGAAATCCAACCTCGATGTTAGTAAGCTACACTAACCTAACTGCCAGATCGAGGCGCAGCCGCGGCGGCGCTTATCCCGTGGCTTTTACACAACCAGGAAAGCTATGAAGGACAAATTGCAACCTATCTCAATTAGCCTGTACGCTGCCCTTGCGCTTGCTCTCGCAACGCTGTCTCCCCTTTCCAGCCGCGCTGGCGGCGTCGTTATCAGCCCTACCGAAGCCAATCTGCGCGCCGCGCTGGCGGGCGGCGGCACGGTGACCTTCGCCACAAGCGGCACCATCACGCTGTCGGCCGTCTTGGCGATCACCAACACGACGCTGATGGATGGGGCCGGTTATTCGGTGACGTTGAGCGGCAACAACGCCACGGAAGTGTTTCTGGTCTATACAAACGTGCAATTCACGCTGAACAATCTCACGGTCGCGCATGGGCGGACCAACGCGGGGGCGGGCTTGTACAACGCGGGCGGGACGGTCACGCTGTCCAACGTCACGTTTGCGTTTAACCAAGTTTTGGGCACCAACGGCGCGGCGGGGAACAGCGGCAATTATGCCATTCCTGGCGAACCCGCTTATGGCGGGGCGGTTTGCAGTTACGGAACCCTGGCGGCGGTGGATTGCGCGTTCTTCACCAATACGGCGGCCGGCGGCAACGGAGGCCAGGGGAGCGGCGCCCTTTTTTATGGAATCGGAGCCGGCGGCGGCGACGCGGCGGGAGGAGCGCTCTACCTCGCTGGCGCCGCGGATTTGACTCACTGCGTTTTTGTTGCCAACGGGACTGGGGCCGGGAGCGGAGGGTTTGGGCAGGATGCGCCTGGGGGCAATGGCGGCAACGGCATGGGGGGCGCGATTTACACAGCCGATTCCATCGCCGTGACCAATTGTGCTTTCCTGGTCAACGGCGCGGCGGGCGGTGCCGGCCAATTCTCGAATCCCTACCAAGGCTATGGCACGGGGGGAAACGCGCTGGGGGGCGGGCTGTTTAACGCGGCAACGTCGTCCGTAAGCGAATGTACTTTTGCCGGCAACAGTGTCTCCGCCGGCCCCGGGGGCCTCAATCTCGTCTACGGTGCCGGTCAGGTGGCGCAGGGAGGCAGTATTTGGAATGGCGGCTGGCTTGTGTTATCCGCCAGCACAGTGGCCAGCAATACGTCCACGGCAGGCGCGGGCGCTGGTGGCTCCAGGGCTGGGGGTGGTCCCGCTTACGGCGGCGGTGTCTTCAACGGGGGCGCTGCTCTGGCCCTGATCAACTGCACCCTCGTCAACAATGTGGCCACCGGTGGCCCGACAGCCGAACCGGGCGGCAACACGGGCGGCAACAGCTACGGCGGCGGCGTTTACGGCGCCACGAACGGGCTGACGGCATTGACCAATTGCACCCTCTCCGGCAATTCCGCCATCGGGGGCCTGGGTACCGGCACAGCGACTAATGGGAGCGGCTACGGCGGCAATATCGCGCAAGCAGGTGTGGTGGAATTGATCGAAACCATCGTCACCGCTGGCGTCGGCAACAACGCTTATGGCTCGCTCACCGACCTCGGCTACAATATCTCCTCCGATGCAAGCTGCGCCTTCTCCGCTCCCGGCAGCCTCAACAACACCGATCCCAAACTCCAACCACTGGCCAACAACGGCGGACCCACCCTCACCATGGCACTCTGGCCCGGCAGCCCGGCCATCGATGCGGGAATTTCGCTGCCGGGCATTACGACTGACCAGCGCGGCGTGCCCCGTCCCTACGGCCCGGCCCCCGACATCGGCGCCTACGAATGGAACGGCGCGCCGATCTATCACAACAACTTCAACCTGACCTCACTATCGCGCACCAACGGTTCGTGGTACCTCTCCGGCGTCGGCCCAACCAATCAAAGCTTCCGCGTCCTCGTCACCAGCAATTTCGCAAGCTGGACTGGCCTGAGCACCAACAACACCGGCCCGTTCGGTGCTTATGTGGTGCGAGACCCCTCCACCCCGGCCCCAGACCGCTTTTACAAGACAGTTTCGCCCTAAGGCCGTACGAGTAGCCGGCCGGTGTCGAGTCGTACGAACCGTGCCGTGAGGGCCGCAAGAGAATACAAGGACGCAGCCGCGAAAAAACGCAAGAGGCGCAAGAATTGACAGGATGGGGGCGTGGATTCTGATTCTTCAACAATAAGTCGTGTTCAAGGAAGCCTTCTCATTGACACCCTGCTTTGGCTGGGCGCGGCGCAAGGCGGGGAGCAAAAAACCGTTTTCAACGGTTTTTCGGGCCTTCATGAGCCAGCCGTGAACCGGCAAAGTTCGGGGGCGCGATCAAAGTGGTCGTGCTCCTTCTATTCAGTTTGCTGGACTGAGCCGGCGCCATTCCGAACTCATTGGCACAACTCCTCTGGAATTGAAGCGGACACGCCGAGATTTCTCAGCCCCGAACGTTTCGGGGCTGGGCTGGAGGTTGAAATCCCTTTGGGATGCTTCGCGCTGGCCGAGTCTGACGGGTCGTTGATGCTTCCTAACGGTTTCCTAACGGTTTGTTGTTGATTGACATAGCGAATTTCCTAAGGAATCCGCAAATTTTTTTGCCAAAAGGTCGATCTTTAACGTTAAAATAAGGGGGTTAACGGTTTGAAAGTGCATTTGGAGCAATGTTTACGGGGGTCCTAACGACCTAACGGTCTGTACGGGGGTAGGGGGGTGCCTCCCTATCCCCTCATAATCCTCATCTTAGTCGTAATCCTCCACCGAGTTCCAATTTCGGATTTCGGCCTTCCTTCGGGTTTCGGGATTCGGATTTCGGGTTTCGCCAGCCGCGTCATACCGCCTAAAACCGGCATAGAGCATTTGGGGGGGTACCTCAGTCACTCGGGAGTGTGCGTTGCCTCTGCGTTTTGTCGTGCCTCCGCGGTTGAATTCGGCCCAATCAAACCCAATCAAAGTGAATCAAACCGAGTTGGATTCTGTCCTGCCATGATTCTGTAGGTTACCGACTGGCTCAACGCCCCGTTCGCCCCAAATGTAGCGGGTCGAAAGCAACAAAAGCGATTAGGGAGGCGCTTCCTCTTTCTTCAACACTCGAAACCGATGCGTCCACGGATCGATCCGGCATATCGCTTGGTAATCGCACTGTTTGCACGCCGTCATCGTGCCTTTGCGATAAGGGGCGACATCGGCCCGGCCGAAAAAAATCTCGCGCCCCATCCGCTGCAAGTTCGTTTCCACCGAATCGAGCAGCGCCACAAAATCCACCGTGGCCAGCGCCTCGCGCGATGCCTTATGAACCCCGCCATCCTTGACCAGCCGATAGTTGAACTGGTCGCCTTCCCGCGCGTCAGGGCGGCCATCGAGCTGGCGCAAGGCCCGCATGTCGAAGCGCCCCGCGTGGCGGTAAGCCATCTTGCGGGCCAGCCCAGGGTCGGCCAATGCGTCCAGCCGATTCTGCCGGCGCTCGTACTTGCCCCGCAAATTGACGTAAAACACCCCGGCGGGAATCAGCCGCGCCGCTCCAAAAAAATCCTTCGGACCGGGCCAGTGGCGCAGCACATTCAAATAGGCGGGGAGCTGCAATTGCAGGCCGTTGGCCATCAGCACTGGGTCCAGTTTCCGCTGGCTCGATTTGTAGTCCACCACGACGCACAGCGCCTCGCCGTCGCCCGTCGCGGGGCACAGGTCGATGCGATCGATCCGCCCATGGAGTTCGAGCCGATGCCCGTCGCCCAACTCGAGGGACCACGCCGGCGCGCCGTCTTCCGCGCCGAACGGAAGCTCGACTTCGACGGGGTCGAAGCGGTACTGCCCGCGCATCCAATCGACGAGCGTCTCGACGAAATCTTGCAGCGACTCGGTGAGGATGCGCGCCAGGAAGCGGCTTTGCTCGCTGGCCTGCAGCAGCCCATCGCGGTAACTGGCCAGGAAACCGCGGGCGATCCGGCCCATGCGGTCGCGCGCCTCGGCGGGCGTCACGTCGCGCCAGCGTTTTTTCTCGGCGCGCAATTCCTCGTGGAAACACGCCAAGGCCTCGTGTTGAAACGACCCTTGCTCTTTGACATCCAATTCGAATTTCTTGCGCTCTTCGGCCCGCAAGCCCGAATGAACGAAGAACTTGAACGGGCACGCCGCGAACTGTTCCATGCGGCTCACCGACGTGCGCAATGCCGGACCGTAGAGACGCGCGGCAAGTTCCGGCGCCAGCGTTTCCTCCGGATCCGGGTTTTGGAAATGGCGCAACTGTTCGAGCGTCGCCGCGAGCGCGGGCAAAGCGGCCAGCCGTTCGAGCGCGGCCGGTGCCGACGTGTGCAAACCATCCCTTGCGGACAACGCTTCCGATGCGCGGATTTTCAGCAGCGGCGCGACGAGTTCATTCGCGTGCTCGCTCTCGCGCCAGTCATTCCACGCGGGTATCGTTTCGGATTCGAGCGATGGGAAAAGCCGCCGCACCTGCGCCAGGAACGGCGACTCGTTGAGCGGCGAGCCTTTGGTGTCGCTGAGCGCTCGCGTGAGAACGAGCCGCTGCCGCGCGCGCGTGCAGGCGATGTAGGCCAGATGCCGCTCGCGGCCCAGATGTTGGCGCGCCGTCGCTCCTAGGACCACGCCGCTTTTCTCCAATTCGACGCGGTCCGCCTCCGTCAAGAGCACCGCGGTCTCGGGCTGCGCGGGGAAAACCGTTTCGTTCAGCCCGAGCACGAGCGCCAGTGTGATGTCCGGATTGTGCGAGCGATCCACCGAGCCAATGAGAACTTGATCGAGCGCCGGCGGGATGACGCCGACGGACAGGCTGGACAGGCCGGCTTCGAGAATCGGCAGCCATTCGCGCAGCGAAAGCGATTCGTCGGGAAACGCAAGTTCGACGTTGTCGAGCCACGCGTTCATCTGTTCCCAAACCGTCGCATGGACCGAATTGGGAACGCGGAAATCGGCAGTCGAGATTTCCGCCGCGGCCCACTCCTCGAGCCGCCGTTCGACGTCGAGGGCGCCCCAGAACGCGCGGAGCGCCGCGGTCAATTGCGGGCCGGTCGGCTTGTTTTGCCGCACGCCCAGGGCCAGCGCCACTCTTTGGAACGGCGGAAGGATTCTATGAAGCAAATTCGACAACCGGCTCTCAAGGTCCGGTTCGTTCGGCAAGGCAATGGGCTTGTGCCACATCGCGCCTTGCCAGCCGCGTGCCAGCGCTTCGTTCTCGAGATGATCCAGTTCCTCGTCCGTCGCCGGGACAAGCCCCGTCTTGAGCGCGGCAAACCAATCGTCGCGCAGCCATTGGGAGGCCACCGTGCGCAAGGCGCTGCGCGTCAGTTGGGCCAGCGGGTGATGCGACACCGCTTCCCGCCGGTCGAGGAAAAAGGGAATCTCGTACCGCGCGAACAGGCGTTGAAACAAATCGTGATAGCTGGAGAGTTGGCGCACGAGCACCGTCACCTCGCGGTAGCGCCCGCCGGCCCGGACGTAACGAAGAATTTCGCGGGCCGCCAGCGTGACTTCGCCTTCCGGATCGGCGCACGCGGCAACGCGCAGCGTCCGTCGCACGGATTGCGCGCTTCCTTCGTAAATTTGCGGCTCGGCCCAAAACTCTTCGAGATGCTGCAACACGGGATTTTTCGAAAATCGGCTGTGGTCCGGCTGGCGTTCGAGCAATTCGACCGCAAGCTCGGCCCCCGGCAAGCCACCCAGGCGATTGCGGCATTCCTCGAACGTCTGGCTCGCCACGGACCAGTTGGAAAGCCAGGAAAGTTTCTGCGCGGGCAGGCGGTCGAGGCAGAACGTCAGCGTCGCGCGCTCGGACCGCGGCACGAGCGCCGCGAGCAATTCCAATTCCGGAGCGGACCATTCGGAAAAACCATCGACCCAGAGGCTTCCTATCTTCATTTCATCTTGCGCGCTTTCGCTCAATGCGCGCGTGGCCGACGCGAGCAAGGAATCCGCGTCCTGCAGATGACGCGCATCGAGCCAGGCAAGGTAGTCCCGGAGCAGCGTGGCAAGGTCGTGCAGTTTGAGGGCGAGGCTTCCCGAGTCCTGCGCCCGCCCTGCGAGTTGGTCGAGCGATTCGGGCGTGAGTTCGCTCCGCTGAAGTTCGCTCAAGGCCAGGCTGAGTTGTTGGGCGAAACCGGTCAGCCGCGCGCTGGCGCGGAACAGTTTGAGCTTCGTCCGCTTCTTCGCCAACAGCCCGCGCAAGACCATGAGCCGGCCCTCTTCATCGAGCATCCGGGGGGCCGACTTGCCGAGCTGCTCGAAAACAAAATGCGCCAGCCGGTCGAACGAAAGGATGTGGAGCCGCGTAAAGCCCGAGATGGACGGATCGGCCAGAAGCTGCCTTTCCAATTGGTAGGTGGTTTGTTTGGGCGCCACCAGGAGCAGCGGCGGCCCCTCCAGCGAGGCGGTCAAAGCGCGGCGGATTTCCGTCAGGCAACGGAACGTCTTGCCTCCCCCGGCCGGGCCCAGCAACAAACGAATCTGCACGCTCACAATTTGCCAGTACCTCCCCCACGACAAAGAGATTTGTTACTCGGCAGGATAACTTCGAAATCAGGAACCCAGGAAAAATGTGGCCGAAACAAAGGATTCTCCACCAGGTTTCATTTCCGGACTTATTGTGGCGGAGCCGGCGGCGCGGCCACGTGTTCCTTTTCCCAGGCGTCGAAATTGCCATCCGGCGTCACATGAACCTCCGAGTGCCCATCGGCAAAACCGTAAGTCCGCGCCCATTTTCCGTTCGACTCCTGCCAGGGCTGTGGTTCCCGAAGCACAATGGTCGAACTTGGGTTGGTCAAATCGCCAAGAGCTCCCTGGTAAACCATTTCGAATTGGTTGCTCAAAGCCGCGCCGCCGGTATAAGCCAGGAGATTGGTTTGGTCCAGGTTTGGCGGAAGCCGTCCCTGATTGTCCCCGGCGTAAAGATGAAGCGCCAATACCAACTGTCGAGCATCGCCCATCTTGGCGATGGCCATTTGCTTCATCTGTTCGGCCACGGGATCAGCCGGCTGCTCCGCGGCCGCCGGGGCCGCTTTGGATTGCAGCGCCTGGAGCCGGAGATTTTCTTCGCGCAGTTTGGCAAGCTGGTTCGTTTGACCGCGAAGCATGCCGACCTGACCGCGAAGCCGCAGCAATTCCTGCATCTGGTCTTTCGCCTGCGAATTCGTACTTTCGGCGAGTGCCTTGGAAAGACGCTCGTTCTCGGCGGACAACTCGTCCATTTGCCTCACCTGCTGGCGCAATGCTTCGTTCTCGCCGCGCAGTTGTACCTGGGATTGGCGCTGCATCATCAGCAACGCCGCTACACCAGCGGCGAATACCACGACAATGAGGAACAATCTGAGTTTTGTCATAGCGATACGCTTCGGCAAGGCCCCGTCACGTGCCTGCTGGAATTATCTCGATGCCGCTGATTTTTGCATTGCGGTCAGGGCTGTTTGGCGGCGAGGAGATGCGAATGACGATGTTGCCCAGGCTATCCGGCGCGATGTCGTCGAAGTCCTTCACGAGCGCTTTGTTTCGTCCACCGGCTGCGGCGAAGATGTCAAGGTTGGTAAGGACCGGCTGGCCGTTGATGTCGATGTTCTCGATGCGGCGGCCTGCGCCGTCATCGAAGACCTCGGCGAAGTGGAGCCGCACGTGGTAGCGTCCTTTCTTGGGGACTGGAAAGCTGTAGGCAAAATCTTCGCCGTATCGTTCGCTCTGGTAGACGGCTGCCGGAGCCGCGTGAGGGACCTGAGCATCGATGGAGGAATGGCTGCCGTTGACGCCGCCGGAAACCATGTTCGGGTCCGGTATGAATCCGCCGGCGGGTTCGTCGCTGCCGCAGATGATTCGGATTGGCAGCGCGAGGGACACCGGCTTGTCCGACGCGGGTTCGGGCAATGGCGTTTCATCGAACCCCGCGGGCATGGTCGCGGGCGGTCGGCTCTCCGGACTGCGGCCCCATTCGACATTGGGTTGGGATCCCATGACCAATTCCAGCGTGCCGCCCGAGGTGATTTGCTCGTGGGTCAGCCAGGTCTTGGCCAGCGGTTGGCCATTCAAGGACGCCGACTGAATGTAGACGTTCTGTGGACTATTGTTCCGTGCGAGCACCGTGAAAGTGTTCCCATGATATTTGTCATGGTCCAGGTGAAGCACGGCCTTTTCGGGAACCGGGCTGCCGATGATGTAAACCCCGCTGTCAGGGTTGACGGGATAAAAACCCAGCGCGCTGAACACATACCAGGCCGCCATCTGTCCGCAGTCCACGTTGCCGCATTGACCTGCGGGCGTGTCGTTGTAGAGCGTTGCCATCACTTGGCGGACATGCTGCTGGGTCTTGAAGGGCGCGCCGGCGTAGTTGTAAAGATAAGCAACATGATGGCACTGCTCATCGCCTTGCGAGTATTGGCCAATGAGTCCACTAATGTCGGGAATGGTCGTTTGAATCTTGGAATCAGCGGCAAACAAGGCGTCCATTTTCCGAATGAAAGGCTCGTCCCCCCCATAAAGCCCGATCAGGCCCGGCACATCCTGCTGGACGCCAAAAGCGTACTGCCAGGCATCGGCCTCGGTGTACTCATCGCCCACCAACGCGTTGGCGATGAATGGGGAACGCCAGGCGCCGCTGGCTTTGCGCCCTCGGAAAAACTGCGTAGTGCGATCGAACAGGTTGCGATAGTTGGCGGCGCGCTTGTAAAAGAGCCGCGCATCCTCCTGATGACCCAGCGCTTCGGCCATCCGCGCGAGGCACCAATCGTCGAAGGCGTACTCGATCGTTTTCGAAGTTGCGCAGTCGCCGGATTTGGAAGCGACGTAGCCGAGTTCCTTGTAGGTTTTCAAGCCGTTCCGGTCTTGCATGGCTGTGTCGCGCATCGCCTGGTAGGCGGCCTCGGCGTCGAATCCGCGGAATCCCTTCAGATACGCGTCCACGATGACCGCCACCGAGTGATAGCCGATCATGCACCAACTCTCGTTGCCCCAGAGCGGCCAGATGGGAGTGGTGTGCAACCCCGACTCACGATATTCCGCCAGCAAGGATTGCATCAGGTCGTCGACGCGGGCCGGCTGGAGTAAATTGAGGAGCGGATGCTCAGCACGATAGGTGTCCCAAAGCGAAAAAATCGTGTAGTTCTGAAACCCGGGTTTGAGATGGTTCTTATGATCCAGGCCGCGATAAGTGCCATCGACATCGTTGTAAAGCACCGGCGCCTGCGAGGCCAGATAGAGATTGGCATAAAAAGTAGTCCGAATGTGCGGATCGAAGGTCTCCACTTCGACATTGTCGAAAAGGTTTTGCCACTGACGGACGGCCGCGGCCTTCGCGCCGTCGAAGTCCCACGCGGGAATTTCCGCCGCGAGGTTTTTGCGCGCGCCCTCGATGCCGGTGCCCGAGATGCCGACCTTCACCAGAAGCACCTCGCCGGCCACGGTTTTGTAATCGACAAAAGCCTTGAGCTGCCGGCCCTGGGCTTCGCGCGCGTCGGCGGCAAGCCGCTTGCCGTTCTGTTCCACGCCGAACGACGCGAAAGGTTTCGAAAACTGCATGACAAAGTAAATTGCGCGCCGCCCGCCCCAGCCCTGCGAAATCCGCGACCCGCTAATCGTGTCGCTGCCTTCCACATGGAGAGTGGCATCGACCGCGCGGTTATCGACGCCGTGTACGAGGTCCAGGATGACGTGGGCCTGATCCGACGCCGGGAACGTATACTTGTGAAAGCCGCATCGCGGCGCGGCGGTCAATTCCGCCGTGATTTTCGGATCTTGCAAGAAGACGCGGTAATACCCGGGCGTGGCCTGCTCGTTGGCGTGAGAAAACCGCGACGAATATCCGCGGCCAGCCGGACCGGCCTCGAGCTTCACGCCGCCCACAGTGGGCATCACGAGCACATCGCCCAGGCAGCCGACTCCAGTGCCGGCCAGATGCGTGTGGCTGAACCCATCGATGACGGAGTCCGAGTAATGATAACCCGAGCTGCCGTCCCAGCCACGCAGAGGCGTGTCCGGACTGAGTTGCACCATGCCGAAAGGCACGATTGCCCCGGGGTAGGCGTGGCCGTGGTCAGCAGTACCGACGAGAGGCAGGGGCTCTTCGACTGCGGAGGGGTGCGCTCGCACCGGCAGACTTAACAGGCAAGATCCGGCAATAGCGGCAAAAAGAACTGAGGGCTTCATAAAGTTCGATTCGTCAATTCAGACACCGTCGAGGCCAATGGCCGCACCAAGCGCGGCGGCGATGGTCATTCAACCAATCGTCACCTGGACTCTTAGCGAGAATTGATGTTCACCTCAACTCAAAAGTCGCAAACGCGGCCCCCGACTATGAACGAGACTTGTTTGCCGGTTCGGCAGCGGTTATCGTCCTGGGGTGGAAGCTTATGAGGATTTTAGCCATTGATCACGGAACGGTGCGGATGGGCATCGCTATTAGCGATGAATCGAAACTGATTGCCCAGCCGCTGGAGACCATTCCGGCCGAGCCTTTCGCGGATTTTCTGGACCGGCTCGAGGAATTGCTCCGCGAGAAAGAGGTCGAGCTCATCCTGGTGGGCATGCCGCGCAACATGGATGGCAGTTATGGCCCGGCGGCCTTGAAGGTACAGGATTTCGTGGCGGCTCTCCGGGGCGCCGTGACGGTGCCGCTCAAGACCTGGGACGAACGGCTCACGTCGGCGCAGGCCAACCGGTTCCTCCTGGAGGGCAATGTGCGCCGAGAGCAGCGAAAGGAAAAAGTGGATAAAATGGCAGCCGCGATTCTTTTGCAAAGCTACCTGGACAGCGCGCCGATTTGAATGGCCTTGCGCGCCGTGCGGGGTCCGTCGAATGTCGAAGGGGCTCGCGCGCAACGCGCCGCGCACGACGCGATGGACACCCTCACAATCAAACTTATCGTCGCCTATGACGGCACAGGCTACGAAGGCTGGCAGACGCAGAAAATCGGCACCGGAGTGCAGGAGAAGCTCGAAGCCGCGCTGACAAAACTTTTTCCAAGCCGGCCGCGCGCGCACAGTTCGAGCCGCACGGATACCGGCGTGCATGCGTTGGGGATGGTCGCGCACTTTGCCGTGCCGCGCGCCGAATGCCGGTTCCCCGCGCGCAAGCTGGTGCTGGCCCTCAACGCCTGGCTGCCGGAGGACATCCGCGTGCTCTCCGCCGTTCGCGTCTCGACGGATTTTCATGCCCGTTTCCACGCGACCGGCAAGGAGTATCGTTACCGCGTCTGGAATCATCCGGTGATGAATCCCTTGATTCGGAAAACCGCCTGGCACGTGCCGCGCCCGCTCGACTTGCCGGCGATGCGGCAGGCCGCGGCGCTTTTTGTGGGCCGGCATGATTTCCGTTCCCTGACGGCAAATCCCGGCTACGCCAGAAAATCCACGGTGCGGACGCTGACCCGCTGCGAAATCAAACGCAGCGGACGCTTGCTGACATTCATCATTGCCGGGGACGGTTTTCTCTACAAAATGTGCCGCGCCACCGTGGGCACGATCGTGCAAGTGGGGCTCGGAAAATATCCGGCGGCTGACATCCGCAGCATGTTGGGCAAGCAGGACCGCCGCGCCGCCGGCATGACCGCCCCCGCCCACGGTTTGGTCCTGTGGAAAGTTTTTTATCCAGTCAAAACCGCCTCCCGCCATGCACGTCGTATTGGTTGAGCCGGAGATTCCGCCCAACACGGGCAATGTGGCGCGGCTGTGCGCCGCGACGAAAAGCACGCTGCACCTGATCGAGCCGCTCGGTTTTGAATTGAACGACGCGCAACTCAAGCGGGCCGGCATGGACTACTGGCGGCACGCCGAGAAGCGGCAGTGGCCCAATTGGACGGCCTTCCACAAGCAACTCCCCGCCGGCGCGCGCCTCTGGTTCATCGAATCGAACGGGCCGCGTCGTTACACGGAAGTCGATTACGCCCCTAACGACTACTTGATCTTCGGCCGGGAGACGGCGGGACTACCCAAAGCCTTGTTGAAAGCCAATCTCGAAAACTGGCTGCGCATTCCCATGTTGAACCCCGAAGCCCGCTCCCTGAATTTGTCGAATTGCGTGGCGTTGGTGTTATTCGAAGCGCTCAGGCAGCAGGGTTTTCAAGGCGAAAGGAGTGTGATATATTAGCTGCACATAGAAGGTTGTATTATGAAGAGAAAGCTGTTCCTGCTCTGCTCCTGTATAATGGCGGGGATACTCGCGGGCAGAGGCGGGACCACAAACCGACTTCACTTCACCGCATCCAGGTTCTCGATCGCTCCATTGGAGGCGCCTCTGGAAAAGGCACTTCTCGAACCGGTCATCATGTGCTTGCCGGCAACCGAGGGTTTCGCTCCCAACGTCAATGTGATGATCCAGCCTTACGTCGGCACTATAGATGATTATTCGGCACTCTCGATGGGGCAGTTCAAGGATGGTGGGCTAAAGGTTCTCTTGCACAAGAAGCTAGGTAAGTCGGCGGTGGTATTCGAGTATACCGGAGAATTGCAGGGCCGACAGCTTCACTGGTACGCCAGGGCCGAGAAATCGGCAGGCAGCGTTTATCTTGTCACGGCGACGGCCGCGAACGAACAATGGGATAAAGCGGCGGCACGACTGAAATCCTGTGTCGACAGCTTCAGTTGCGACCAAGTCACTCCTACAGGCACCGCTTCGCCAAATTAGCGAGCTTGCACTTACCTTTGGCTCCGCCTTCGGATTTCGGATTTCGGCCTTCTTTCGGGCTTCGGCCTTCGGATTTCGGATTTAACCTTCTCGCATCACGCATCACGTTTCACGTTTCACGTTTCACGCATCAGGTTTTCGTCTCCGCTTCGCGGATGCAGGAAACGACTTTCTCGGGTCGGTCGGCGGCGAGCAAATTCTGCCGCAGCCGGGGATCGCGCAACAAGAGGGTGAGCCGGGCCAAAATCCCCAGATGCTGCGTGACCGTGGGTGCGACGAGGAGGAAGAAAAGCCGCGCCGGGATGTTGTCGATCGAGCCGTACTGAATCCCTTTGGCGTGCCTGCCAAACACGATGACCGAGTCCTCCACGAGGCCGACGAGGCCGTTGCGCGCGTGCGGCAATGCGACGCCTTCGCCGATGCCGGTGCTGTAAAGCTCTTCGCGTTCGCGCAGCGCGTTCAGCAAGGTCTGGCGGGCCGCGGGCTGGCCGGTCAATTGCGGGATTTTATCGACCAGTTCGGCCAGCACCGCCTCACGGTCGACGCTCTTCAAATTCAAGTTAATCGTCTTCGGCGAGAGCAGTTCGCTCAGCGTCACCGAATGCATCTTATTCGTCATAAGCGCTTCATAGTAAATGCGCGCGCGCCGCGGCGAAAGAAAATGTTCGGGAATCCGTCGGGGCGCAGGACGATATTTACCCTGAGTTTCATCATCTCTCATTAACACCCTGCTTCAGCAGGGTGAGGCCGGGCCGTTACGCTTGTTCTAACCGCTTTAGCGGTTTTTCCCGGATCGGAGCGCGGTTGTGTCAGGAAGACCGGCCGCAGCTCGTTGCGAATTGCGAGCCGCGCAGAGGGCTTCTAGCGTGCTTCGCTCATGCTTCCAGAATATTTTTCTCCTGCGCCCTTTTCTTGCGAGAAAGAGCCTGTTAACCTGCGCCTCGCATTGGCGCCAGATACAATACACACAACCTGATTATGAAGACGCATTGTCCCTCACCTCGTACTTATCTCACGGCCCTGTTTGCGCTCGGCGCGCTCGCCCAAAGCGCCAGCTTCGCCGGGCCGGACCCGAACTGGTTCGATCATGATCGCGCCCGGCCACAGCCGCCGGTGGTGGTTCCGGCCACGCCCAGCACGCAGGATCAGGCCGGCAAAGCGCCGTCCGATGCCGTGGTGCTCTTTGACGGTAATGACGTATCGCAATGGTCCAGCATGGACGGTACGCCGACGCGGTGGATCGTCAAGGACGGCTACATGGCCTGCGTGCCGGGAAGCGGTTATGCGCGCACGCTGCAAAACTTTGGCGACTGCCAGCTTCACGTCGAGTGGTCCACCCCCACGCCGCCGCATGGCGAAGGCCAGGGACGCGGCAACAGCGGCGTTTTTTTCGGCATGGACCGCTACGAAATACAGGTGCTCGACTCCTTCGAACACACGACTTACGCCGATGGTTCGGCCGCCGCCGTGTATGGGCAATATCCGCCATTGGTCAACGTCAGCCTGCCGCCCGGCCAATGGCAAACCTACGACATCATCTGGACTTCTCCGCGTTTCGACAAAGCGGGAGAATTGCGCTCGCCGGCGCGCGTGACGGTTTTTCACAATGGCGTGCTCGTCCAAAACAACGTCGAACTCACCGGCCCGACCAGTTGGCTCGAACGGGCGCCTTACCGCCCGCATCCCGAGAAGCAGCCCCTCTCGCTCCAGGACCACGGCAACCCCGTGCGCTTCCGCAATATCTGGGTCCGCGAACTGGGCAAACCCGCCAAGAAGGAATTCACTTTCGCCGACTCGCTGCTCGATTCTTATTTGGGCAGCTATGACCGCGGCGGCAACGACCGCATCCGCATCGCCCGCGAAGACCATCAATTGGTGGCGACGCTCGGCGGCGTCCGATTCGTGTTGTTCGCCGAGTCGCCCACGAAATTCTTCGCCAAGACCACCGACGTGCAAATCGAGTTCCCCTCCGGCGGCACGGGCGCCACTCCGGACCACTTAATATGGTCCGTCGGCGAAGGGGCTAATGAGGCGAAGAAGGTTGAGTGAAGGGTTGGAAGTGCCTGCAGATCCTGGTTCAGACTCCGATCGCCTGATCGGTAGTAGCAAGTGTCAGGTTTCGAGATTGAATATTGAATACCGACGTTTTTGCGAATCAACTGACTGACCAGGGCTTCGCAATCGTGCCAGCGGCCTTGCCCCCGTCCATCGTGGAGGACGTGATCGAAAAGATTCGCATTCATCTCGAGGGATCGGAGTCTCCCGGCTATGCCATACGACGTTTGGTGCAGTCAGTTCCAAGAATCCGACAGGTTTCCGAGGGTGAGACGGTTCGGTCTCTGGTGGAACCCATTCTCGGGTCGGGAGCGTTCCTCGTGAGAAGCTTGTTCTTCGACAAAACCCCGAATGCAAATTGGAAAGTGGCATGGCACCAGGATCTCATGATCGCCGTTCGGGAAAAAATCGAGGTTGCCGGATTTTCCTCGTGGTCTGTCAAAGATGGCGTTCAGCACGTCCAACCACCAGCATCGATACTGGAGCGAATGCTCACGGTGCGGCTGCACCTTGACGTCTGTGACGCCGCAAATGGCCCGTTGCAAGTCATCCCCGGCTCGCACAAGTCCGGCAGGTTGACGGCGCGGCAGATTTCCGAATGGCGGCGTCAAAGGCCTCCGGTAACGTGCACGGCCCCACGCGGCGCCGCCATGTTGATGCGGCCATTGCTTTTGCATGCCTCGTCCGCGGCCGTAGTGCCAATGCACCGACGCGTTGTGCATCTGGAATTTGCCGCCGAGTCTCTACCGGGCGGCTTAAATTGGTTCCAAGACTGAATGGAATTAACCTGAGCCTGCGCTACGCTTCACCCCAGGCTCTCACATTGCGGGCTTTCAGCCCTGGCATTAATCAGCACTTCCGCCCCTTTCTGCCTGGTTTGTTTTCGTTTGCAAATTTTCCTTTTGACAGGGCTTGGCTCATGTGTATAGTTTTGCCGTGATTGAAGTGGTTGAATCGTGTTGGGGCAGCCGCCGCCCCGTCCTCCGTAGCAGCATTACTGCGGAGGGTGGACGTGAGGGGGCGGAAGACTTTGGTTTTGCGCCCTTTTGCTCTCTTGCGGCCAAGGGCGCGGTTGTTCTTTGAAATTCAGGTCGGGTAACGCTGCCGCCCTGAAATGGCGGCTTTGCCTGAGGAGCTTGGCTCCCGGTGCGGTTGCGGGTTGTTGGTGGGCGAATTGGTAGATGATAGTCTGCCAAGGCACGATCGAATCAAGTCCAGTCAAGCCCAGTCAAGCCTTTGAATTATGAAATGGACAGGATGGGTGCGCAGTGCCGGTGGTGGGGCGGTCGCTGCCGCGCCGCCCTAAATAGCGGTTTTGCGCCTCTTGCGCATTTTGCGGCAAGTGTGCTTTTGTTCTTTGAATTATCGGCCCGGCATCCCACGCGGCTGTTTGCCGCCAAATGTTGCGGGTCGAAGGCCGTTTTCGCAAAATGTTGCGGATCGAAAACTCACAAAGCGCCTGTGTTTATTGGGTTGTTGCGGGTTTGCCCCGAGCCAACTCGAGTTTTTCCTGCTCGGGGCCCCGACAAGGCACATCTTTCGTTTTCACGTCGGGGTTGCCACGAAAAATAAATGTTGCGGGTCCGGACCTCAAAAAGACCCAATGTTTGCAGGCATGTTGCGGGTGTTGCTGGTCCAGCGGGGGGGGAATGTGGGGTGTCGAGCGTGAAGCGTCGGAGCATCGAAAAAGTCCGAGGACTGGAAGAGCCGCAAAACCCGAAACCGGGATTCTTACCCGACCAGACGGAGTAGAGAGCCGGACCGTTCGCAGCTACTCGCGGCTATTCAAGCTTAATGATTCCATACCGACGCTCACGGCAGCGGCGGTTTATTGCACACTTGCGAAATGCACAGCCAGCGAGCCACCGCCGTCTTCGTCACGCCCAGTAACGGAAGTTCAGGTGCGGGAAAATATTGTCGCGGGACTCGATTTGGCGGAGCCACGATTCGTCCACGCGGTCCTGGGTGAGCTGATCGTAAAGGGCGTTGAAGCGAAGCAGATGGTCTTTGACGCGCTGCCGGGCGTAGTCTGGGCTCGTGCCGGTGCGGAGAATGAAGGGCCAATCGCTAGCCTGGGCCAGGAGCAACTCGCGGGCGGCCTGCCGAAGGGCGCGCTCGGCGAGCGGCGCTGGTTGCGCGAATCGTCGGGCCAGCTCGGTCAGGTGTTCCTGCGCGGCCTGCAAATGGGGATAAATCCATTGGTTCTTTTCATTGAGCCATACGCGCCAGTAGCCCTCCTCGCCCCAGCTCGAAGCCGCGGGCTGGGCAACCTGATGAGTTGGCTCTCGCTCGAGATATTCCTCCGGAGTCACCAGGGCGAACGCGGTTTGGTCACAACACGCTTTGCGCACAAAAAAATCGAGGAACTCCGGACCTTCGTACCACCAATGCCCGAACAACTCGGCATCGTACGGCGAGACGACTAGAGGCGCGCGATCGTAGCGCGCCGCAAGTTCGCCGATTTGCCGAACGCGAGCAGCCAGGAAGTGCCCTGCGTGCTCGTCGGCAGCGCGAACAGCCGCTTCGCGTTGATAGGCTTCCTTGGCCGCCGTCCCGCCGGTGATGCGGTGGTATTTGAGGCCGGTGAAGCCGCGTTGGGGCGGCGCGGGCAAATGCGGTTTGAGGTAATCCAGGTCCAAATCGAAACCGATGTCGCGGTAGAAGTCGCGGTAGCGCGGGTCGCCAGGGTAACCCTCGTCGCGGCTCCAGACCTGTTTGGCCGAATCGAGATCGCGGCCAAAAGCGGCCAGGCCGTTGGCGGTGAGCAGCGGAGCATGAAGCGTGTAGCGGGGCCGGGGCCGGGCATTGAGAATGCCGTGGGTATCGAGGATGAACCAGTGCAGGCCCGCTTCCCGCAGGATGGGTTCGACCCCCTCGACGTACGCGCATTCCGGCAGCCAGATGCCACGCGGGTCGCGTCCGAAACACTCGCGATAATGATCGCGGGCCACAAGAATTTGGCCGCGCAAAGAGGGCGGATGCGGCGCCAGAAACGGCAACAGCGCGTGCGTGGCAGCGGTGGTAATGATTTCGATTTGGCCCAAGTCCTGGAATTTTCGGAAAGCGGCCACCAGGTCGCGGTTGCAGGCGAGGTAATAGTCGCGCACGCCGCCAATCCGCTGATGATAGAACGACGCGAGTTCGTGGAACGGCTTCTCCCAGAGCGTCCGGTGGATTTCTTTGTCGGCCAGCGCCAGAAGCTCGTCCAGGTGCCGCAAGCAACGGTCTTGAAGGATCGGGTCGCGCAGCATCGAGGCCAGAGTAGGCGAGAGCGTGATGGTCAGGCCCGGGCGCAGACCGTCGCGTTGCCAGCCGTCGAGGAGTTGGAGCAAGGGAATGTAGGATTCGGTGACGGCCTCGAAGAGCCAATTCTCTTCGAGAAACCGCTCATGCTCCGGATGGCGCACAAAAGGCAGGTGCGCGTGCAGGACGAGAGAAAGGTAGCCTCGCATTGGATAAGCCTGAAGCCGGGCAACGGATTAGGAAAGGCGAAGATCGCAAAAAGAATTCAAGGCTCGTGAAGGAGCGGCGGGGCTTGATTCGCAGCCCGCACGTCGCTCGCGGGGCTCGTTGGATCGCGATATTCCGTCTGGCGGCTGAAGTTCAATTCGGCCTGGCGCCAGTCGCCTCGCGCAGAGGTCGCGGTAACAGGCAATTGGTAATTGCCATCGGGCAGCGCGAACCGATAACTGAAGGTGCCGTCGGGCCGGAGTTGAATGGGCCTCCCCGCAATCGTTACATTCGCGTCCGGCTCGGTCGCGCCATAGACGACCAGCTCGGCATTGAGCCGGAGACAGAAGCCCGGCAATTCGCCTTGCCCACCACCCAGCGGACTCGAAATGCCGGCGGGCGCGTTAAGACTGGACGGATTTTCCGCATCCGGCAGAGAGTAATCGAGCTCGACAAGCGCCATGGAGTCAAAGGACCTCTGCCGTCGCGCGATCAAGCGGGCGAATTCGGCGAAGACGCTTTCCGCTTCGGCTGTCCATTGCGGGGCAGGCATCGAGAGGGAAGATTCAGGAATTTGCGTGGGTGCCATCGGAAAATCCGGGAAGCCGACAGGCGTTGCTTCCAAAGCCGGTATCCAGCCGACGCGCGGCGGGAGGATCGGGGCGAGCACTCTAGTCACAGCGACGAAGCCGAAGCCAAGTTCTGGAGACGGACCTTCAGCCGGCGCCGAGGCGCGGCTGGGGATGCTCGCGAATTGGAGTGTCTTATCTTCGGAAATGGCGTCCGGCGGCGTAGCGGCGGGCGTGGAGGTGCTAATGGATTTCCACTGACCGTCGGGCTGGTAATAGCCGAGTTCGGCGACGTACGTGGTGGCCGCCTTTTCGACCGGCACGAACCAATGCCGCGATTCGGGGTGAACATCGATTTCGCTGGCGGGTGCCGCAGCGGCGGTGTCCGCATGAACGCGAACGACAAGATGCTGACTCGCGGCAAGCTGATTGTGTTGGCGCTGTTCCTCGGGCGAAATGTCCCAGTGCGTGTAAAGGCAGTGCGGGTCGCGGGCGACTAAAAGGAGCTTTCCCGTGCCGTAGGTTTCCGGCAGGTCCGCAGATTCCGATTTGGGCTGTTCGGCGGAAGCGGCGGGAGCGGCGGCAAGACTGGGCCGTGGTTGGGGAGGGTCTGTCCGCACAGGCAGCGCGCCTGGCCGCAGTTCGGCGTTCGGATTTTGTCCGGCTTTTATGCCCGGAGACGGCGAAGACCCGTCGCCTTCCAGGAGAAGGGCGGGGATTTTCAAGGGCACTTGCTGTGTCGTCATCGCTAGTTTCCCGCTGGCCGGATCGGGTGCATTCTGATGAATAAAAATTTAGTGCCCCCCGCCCGCTCGCGCAATCGCGAAAATCGCGAGCGATGCCGGAGGGTTGGTCCGCGCCATCCCGAAAAAGCGTGCAGTAAACGCATTCAGCGGCTATATTGATCGGAGTTCGAAACAAGGTTCTTATGAAAAAAATCATCGTCCGAGTTTTGATTGCGCTGCTCGTGTTGATTGTGCTGGCAGTGTTGGCAGTCAGTTTATTCCTTGATGACGCCGTCAAGCGCGGGATCGAGACCGTCGGACCGCGGCTTACCAAAGTGGATATCGAGGTCAATTCCGTGAAGCTCTCCCTAATGTCCGGGTCAGGCAAAATCAAGGGCCTGGTCGTGGGAAATCCCGAAGGTTACAAGACCGCATCGGCGATCAAGGTCGGCACCATTGGCCTCTCATTGAATCCCGGCTCGCTGCTCTCGGACAAAGTCGTGATAAAGTCGATTGATATCGAAGCGCCCGAGATCACTTTCGAAACCGATTTCAAAGGCAACAACCTCAAAAAAATACAGTCCAATTTGGACGAGGCCACGAGCAGCGGGAAAGCCGAGCCGGTCAAGCCTGCCCCGGCGGCCGAAGGGCAAACCAAGGAAGAAAAGAAAGAGGAAAAAGCCGCAAATAGAAAACTCGAAGTGGACGATCTCGTGATTACCGGTGGCAAGGTCCACGTCAGTGTCACCGCGTTGCAGGGACAAACCGCGACAGTCCCGTTGCCGGAGATTCACCTCACCGATCTGGGAAAAGGTCCGGATGGGATCACGGCGACGGAGTTGGCAAAAGTCGTGATCAAAGCCATCGAGGACGAGGCCGCCAAGTCCGCCACCGGCGCAGTAGGCGACTTGAGCAAACAAGCGGGAGCATTGACGAAGGGCTTGGGGAATAATACCACCAACGCCATCGACAATATCTCCAAGGGCCTCGGCGGCTTTTTGAAAAAGAATCAATAATAGACCGATCGGTTGGCAACACCCGGCAAAACTTACTGCCGCGAAATCAGCTTTTTTCTTGCGCTAGCCTGTCCTGAGTATTCAGCATGCGCCGATGTCCGACGCAATTGATGCCGGCTGAATACATTGTTCATGCTCCTGGCCGATCTATTTCGCCGAAAATCCCTGGACCGATTGGTCGGCGAAACCGTCGAGCCGGAGCACCAGCTCAAGCGCGTGCTCGGCCCGGTCCAACTGACGTTGCTGGGTGTCGGGGCAATCATCGGCGCGGGAATTTTTTCGACAGTCGGCACGGCCGCCGCCGGTGCGCCGCCCGAAGCCGGCGCCGCCGGCCATCTTGGCGCAGGTCCCGCGCTGGTCCTTTCGTTCGTGCTCGTGGCCATTGCCTGCGGCTTTGCGGCCCTGTGTTATTCGGAGTTCGCGGCCATGGTGCCTGTTTCCGGCTCGGCCTATACTTACTCGTATGCCACTCTCGGCGAACTCGTCGCTTGGATCATCGGCTGGGACCTCATTCTGGAATACGCCGTGGGCAACGTGGCAGTGGCCATTTCGTGGTCGGACTATTTCCAAAGCCTCCTCGCCGGCTTCAAACTGTCGTGGCCGGTGTGGCTGGGGACCGATTATCGCTCCGCATTGCAGGCGGCGCACAAAATGGCGGCAGCGAAAGCCGGCGGAATCGCTGCGAATACATTGGATGACGCAGTGCTCAGCGGCAGCCGGGCGTGGGAAACCGCGCCGCACTTTGCCGGAATACACATCATCTTCAACCTCCCGGCAGTATTGATCGTGGCTTTGATTACGTGGGTGCTGGTGCGTGGCATTCGCGAGAGCGCCGGCTTCAACTCGGCGATGGTCCTGCTCAAGCTGGTCATCATCGCTTTCTTCGTCGCGGTCGGCGCGTGTTATGTGAAGCCGGCGAATTGGACGCCGTTCGCGCCGAACGGATTCGCCGGCATTTCCAGCGCCGCAGCCATCATTTTTTTCGCGTACATCGGTTTCGACGCGGTCTCGACCGCGGCGGAGGAATCGCGCAACCCGCAACGCGACATGCCGATTGGCATCATCGCGAGCCTGATCGTCTGCACGATCATCTACATCGCGGTGGCGCTGGTATTGACCGGCATGGTGCGTTGGGACCAATTCAGCGGCGTGGCCGACCCCTTGGCGAAGGCCTTTTCGGCCCGCGGCATGAATTGGACGGCGGGGATCATCTCCTTCGGCGCGGTTTTTGCCACCACGTCGGTTCTCCTGGTTTTCCAACTTGGCCAGCCGCGCATCCTGTTTTCCATGGCGCGGGATGGACTGCTGCCCCCGTGGGCCGCCCGGGTCCATCCGAAGTATCGCACGCCTCATATCAGCACGATTCTGACCGGGATTTTTGTGGCGGTATTTGCAGCGGTAACAAACATCAACGAGGTCATCGAGCTGTGCAATATCGGAACGCTTTTCGCTTTCGTGCTCGTGGCGGCGGGAATTGTGATTCTGCGCCGCAGGGACCCTCTTCGTCCGCGGCCTTTTCGCACGCCGCTGGTTCCCTGGGTGCCACTGGCAGCGATGTTTTCGTGCGGCTATTTGATGTGCCAATTGCCTTGGAAAACCTGGAGGCGCTTCGTGTTTTGGCTGGTCGGAGGCCTCATTATCTATTGCTTCTACGGGTTTCACCGGAGCAAGGTGGGAAAACAGAAAAGCAAAGTGCCATGAATCTCGAACGTCCCGCCACCGAAGCCAGCGCCGCGCCTGCGGAACCGGGGTTCGTGCGGGGGCTGGGCCTGATTGATTCGACGATGATCGTTGCGGGCTCGATGATTGGTTCGGGCATCTTCATCGTGTCGGCGGACATTGCGCGCCAGGTCGGCTCGACGGGCTGGCTGCTGCTGGTCTGGCTGGCCACGGGCCTGCTCACCGTAACCGCGGCCCTGAGCTACGGCGAGCTGGCTGCGATGATGCCGCACGCAGGTGGCCAGTATGTTTATCTGCGCGAGGCCTACAGTCCGCTTTGGGGATTTCTTTACGGCTGGACGCTGTTTTTGGTCATCCAAACGGGAACGATTGCGGCGGTGGCCGTCGCCTTTGCCCGCTACCTCGGCGTGCTGGTGCCGGCCATTTCGCCCACCGCATGGATTATCCCTCCCATCAATCTCTCCGCCAAATACGCCGTCAGCCTGTCCACGCAGCAATTGGTCGCGATTCTCCTGATCGTGGCGCTCTCGATCATCAACACGCGCGGACTGCGGATTGGCAAGCTCATCCAAAACGTTTTCACGTCGGCAAAGACGCTTTCCCTCGTCGCGCTCATCCTGATTGGCCTCTTCATCGGGCGCAACGCCGACGTCATCAAAGCCAATTTTGGCGACCTCTGGACGCCGCGCGGCGTGGACCCCATCAAGCCGGATTTCTCCTTCATCCCCACCGTCACCGCCACCGGCGGTGCTTTCGGATTATTGATCGCTTTTTGCGTGGCGCAGGTCGGGTCGCTCTTTTCGTCCGACGCCTGGAACAATATTACTTTCACCGGCGGGGAGGTCAAAAATCCGCGACGCAACATTCCGCTTTCGCTCGCGGCGGGCACGGGATTGGTGATCACTCTCTACCTGCTAGCCAATGTTGCGTACCTATTCATGCTTCCTTTGGATAAAATCCAACACGCGCCCGACGATCGGGTCGCGACTGCCGCAATCGCCGTGGTTTTCAGTGGAGCTGGGGCGATCATCATGGCGGTGGCCATCATGATTTCCACGTTCGGATGCAACAACGGGCTGATTCTGGCTGGTGCCAGGGTCTATTACGCCATGGCGCGCGACGGGCTGTTCTTCGAATCGACCGGCAGGCTGAACGCCAAGGGCGTGCCCGCGGCCGGACTGGTTCTCCAGTGCGTATGGACCGCAATTCTGGTGCTGCCTCGAACCCGGCTGCGAGACGCGGCCACAGGATTGGAGCAATACGGCAATCTGTACAGCAACCTCCTCGACTACGTGGTCTTTGCGGTGCTGATTTTTTACGTGCTGACCATCGCGGGCCTGTTTGTGCTGCGACGCAAGCGGCCCGACGCGGAGCGGCCGTATCGCGCGTTCGGATATCCATTGGTCCCGGCGCTTTACATAGTTGCCGCCAGCGTGATCATGCTGGTGCTGCTCCTCTACAAAACGAAGACGTCTCTGCCCGGCCTGATGATTGTGCTCACGGGAGTGCCGGTGTATTTCCTGTGGAAAAGCCTCTCATCCAAACAAAGTGGCGATTCGCAGCGGCACGCCGACTCGACGGGCGGGGGAAGTACGGCTTAGAGGGGCGCAAATCAATTTTCGAAATGGCGAAACGGCGGACCCCGCCGCCTCCAGCGGCAAGGCCCTTGCGACTCCACGTCGGAAAAAATTTTCCGAAAATAAATGGGAAATTCCCCCGGCTGGACCGGTTACACCGGTTACAGCCCTGCAAACATTGGGTCTTTTTGCTGTTCCGACCGGTTACATTTTTATTTTGTGTACAGAAACCGGTTACAACCCAATAAAGACAGGGGTTTTATGAGTTTTTGACCGGTTACAAATCGAAAAATGGGCGTTCGACCGGTTACATTTGCTGGCCGAGTGTCGGCGAACGCCACTTTTGCTCCGCCGATGGGCGCCTCCAAAAACTGATTTGGGCCCGGCTTAAAGCGGCTTAAATCGCAATAAGACTTTTTATTGACTTCCGCACCAGCATCAGCCAATAACCGTAGTCATTAATCAGATGCCGACAAACCCGATTCAATCATGACATGAATTTGCTGAGACGAAAAAGCGTCACCGACCTGCAAGCCGATGCGCTGACCGACAACAGCCTGCGCCGGACGTTGGGTCCTGTTAATCTAATCCTGCTGGGCATCGGTGCTATTATCGGAACCGGTATCTTCGTACTCACCGGCCTCGCAGCAGCCCACAATGCCGGACCGGCTGTGGTTCTTTCCTTCATTCTGTCCGCCGTGGTTTCCGGGTTCGCCGCGCTTTGTTATTCCGAATTCGCTTCTCTAGTTCCAATGTCTGGCAGCGCTTATACGTATGGTTATGCAACGCTGGGCGAATTTTTCGCATGGATCATTGGATGGGACTTGGTCTTGGAGTACGCGGTTGGGGCCATCACCGTCTCAGTGGGCTGGTCCGCCTACCTGGTATCCTTCCTTAAGGATTTCGGCGTGCAGATTTCCCCCGCCCTCTCCGCGGCCCGAGGCACAGTTCTAGTCGAACTACCCGCTGCATTGGCTTCTGCTATCAAGATGAAAGCGGGGTGGGTTGCCCTCAATACTGGGTTGGCCGATCAAATCAAGGCTCTAGGCACGGACCCATCCACGCTGCCAAGCGTTATGGCGATATTCAACCTGCCTGCGGTTATCATTGTGGCGCTCGTTACGGTCCTGCTTGTCATCGGCATCAAGGAATCAGCCCGCTTCAACGATTTCATCGTCCTGGTGAAGATTGCCGTCGTCCTATTGTTTATTTTTGGTGCTGCCATGGCTATCAAGGCCGCCAACTGGCACCCTTTCATTCCGCCCAACACGGGAGAATGGGGTAAGTTTGGCTGGTCAGGGGTGATGCGCGGCGCGAGTCTTGTTTTCTTTGCTTACATCGGTTTTGATGCAGTGAGCACCGCCGCGCAGGAGGCGAAGAATCCGCAGCGCGACATGCCCGTAGGTATCATCGGCTCCCTGTTGATTTGCACCGTGCTTTACGTCCTGGTTTCGGGAATCGCCACCGGGGTGGTGCCCTATCAGCAACTCGACGTGGCCGAACCGATTGCCACTGCCGCCGACCGAGCAGGCATGGGGTGGATGGCGCGCTTTATCAAGCTTGGGGCTATAGCCGGCCTTTCTTCCGTCATCCTCGTGATGATGCTCGGCCAAACGCGCGTCTTCTGGACTATGTCCAGAGACGGTTTATTGCCGGAATTCGTGAGCCGGGTGCATCCACGTTTCAAGACTCCTTGGGTCATCACGATCCTTACTGGCATAGTGGTGGCGTTCTTCGGTGGGGTAATGCCGGTTCAGGATGCTGGAAACCTCTGCAACATAGGCACGCTCCTGGCCTTTGTGATCGTCTCGGTCGGCGTGCTGGTGTTACGTGTGCGCGAGCCGAATCTGGTCCGCAAGTTCTCCACGCCCGCAGTGTGGTTCGTTGCTCCCGCAGGCGCACTCTCTGCCGCTGCATTAATGGCTTTCCTGCCGTTGCAGACCTGGCTGCGCCTGCTCATCTGGTTCGTGATTGGGATGGTGGTCTATTTTGCTTACGGTGTGCGCCGCAGCAAACTGGCGCAGCCCCCGCCAGTAGCAAAACCAGCGCCGGCTCAAACGAACGCCTGATCATCGGAGCGCAACGGAACGGATAGCCGCGACTGGAACAAATGGAATCAGCACAACGCCGCTGTTGGATTCGAACGTTTTTGGCTTGGCGTCGAGTTGAACAAAACTCGCTAATCCAACGTCAATACAAATGGACATGAAAACGACATTTCGGATTGGTTCTCTGATAGCGATTATCGCATTGCCATTATTCACGGGCTGCGCCACACGCACGGTGTATGTGCAAAGTCCGCCGCCTCCTCCCGGACAGCCGGATGAGGCGGTCGTCACCGAGGCTCCTCCGCCTCCGCAGGAGGAAGTCGTCGTGGCGGCTCCCGGGCCTGGGTATGTCTGGATTGGCGGCTACTGGGGCTGGGTGGGCGGACGCTGGGCTTGGACTGGCGGCCATTGGGGTCCGGCTCCATTTCGAGGAGCTGTCTGGATCGGTCCTCGTTGGGTTCACCGCGGCCATGGTTACGTTTGGGTGCATGGCCGCTGGCGCTAAACGCCGCCGCGTTTTCCCCTAACCAAACGGGCAGCCCCACCGCACAAAGATGCGGTGGAGCGCGGTCACGCAATCCTGCTAGGCTCCATCGTGAGCATAAATCATTTGCTGGATCGCGGAGCCCAGCTTGCCCTCTGCGCCTTCGCTTGCTTTGCCGTTTCCGCGGCTGGAGCGGAGGATTTTTCCCGGCAGCACGCGCGCCCGGCGCCGGACTGGCTGCGCGATGGAGTTGTTTACGAGATTTTCGAGCGCAACTTTTCCCCTGCCGGCAATTTCGATGGCATCACCGCCCGCCTCGATGAATTGAAGGATCTGGGCGTCAGTGTGCTTTGGTTGATGCCGATTCACCCGCTGGGCGAGAAATTGCGGAAGGGTTCCGTCGGCAGCCCCTATGCCGTGCGCGACTACTACGGGATCAACCCGGATTATGGCACCGCTGCCGATCTGAAACGCCTCGTCTCCGAAGCGCATCATCGCGGCCTGCGCGTCATCCTCGACACGGTCCCCGACCATACCGCGTGGGATTCCGTGCTCATGAAGCATCCCGAATTCTACAAACAGGATGGCCACGGCAATATCATCCCGCCGGTCAAGGAGTGGAGCGACGTGGCCGGTTTGAACTACGAGAATCCCCAACTCTGCGAATACATGATCACCATGTTCAAGCATTGGATCGAGCCTTCCGGTTTCGATCTCGACGGCTTTCGTTGCGATGTCGCCGAGATGGTGCCCACGCGCTTTTGGGAAACGGCTCGCGCCGAATTAACCAGAGTCAAGCCGGACATCATGATGCTCGCCGAAGCCAGCAAACCCGAATTGCTCGTCCAGGCGTTCGACGCGGACTACTCGTGGCCTTTGCTCGGCGCGCTGAACGGCGTTTTGACCAAAGGCGCGCCCGCGTCGGAACTCGAACATTCGTGGACGCAAAGCCGCCGGCAATTTCCGCAAGGCTCGCTCCACTTGCGCATCTCCGACGATCACGACGAACCCCGCGCCGTGGCTCGATTCGGCCTCCAGGGCGCGCTCGCTGCTTCGGTCCTGATGTTCTGCCTGGATGGCGTCCCCCTGCTCTACAACGGCATGGAAATCGGCGACGCCACCGAGTCCGGCGACCCGGCGCTGTTCGAAAAGCTCCCCGTCTTTTGGCATCCCAAGGACCGCCCGCCGCTGCGCGACATTTACAAGGACCTCATCCGATTGCGCCATGGATATGCCGCCTTCCGCAACGATCAGGTCGAGTGGTTGCACAATTCCGATCCAACAAATCTCGTCACGTTCCTCCGTCAGGACGCCACGGATGAATTCGTCATCGCCATCAACTTTTCGAGTCGGCCCGTCAACGGCTCGCTCGACGTTGCCCATGGCCTTGAATTCACGCCCGTGAAAGTTGCTGGAACTCCGGAGTGTACCACTACCGGTTTTCCGTCCTTCCATTTGAACGGCTTCGAATGGCACATCTATCACCGCGCTCTCTCTGAGGGTGAGACGGCCGAAATCAAACGCTGATTTTTTCGTCCCGCGCTTCGCCCATGATCGCGGCAAAGCGCAATCCGCGCGTGCTGATGCCCAATTCGGCGAAACCGAATTGCGCCATAATCGCTTCGTAAATGGCCGCACCCATGAGGATGACATCGGCGCGATTTGGCGGCAGGCCGATGATGCTCTTGCGCGACTCCAGGGGAAGACTCCACAGACGCTCCACCCACTCGCGCAGCCGCTCGAAACTCAAGCGCGTGCTTTCGATTCGGGCGCGGTCGATGGATTCGAGTTGCGCTTCCATGCACGCCAGGATGCTCGCGGTGCCACCGGCGCCGATGAGGCGAACAGCCTCTTCGCCGGACCACCGTTCAGCTTCGCGTCGGAGCGTGGGCTCGAGCCGAGACCGGACCTCTTTTTCCAAAAAGGTTTTCAGCCAGCGTCGGCAAGCGCTCAATTCTTGAGGCTCGGGCGGGTCCGTCGGCGGCATGGCCTCCAGCAATCGCACGGTCCCCAGGGGAAAGCTTTGGCGAAAATGTTTTCGCTCGCCCTGCCCAAGAATGAACTCCGTGCTGCCGCCACCCACGTCCAAAAGCAGTAATGGTTTTTCGGCCAATCGCGCGTCGCTGGTCACACCCTGGAAGGCCCAATCCGCCTCCCGTTCGCCGGAGATGATTTCCATTTTCAGGCCGGCCGTCTTTTCGATGGCGCTCCCCAGCTCCTCGGGGTTTAGCGCGTCGCGCGCTGCACTGGTGGCAATGACGCGAATCGAAGCCGCCGCGCATTGCCGCGCAATCGTGGCGAATTCCGCCACCGCTTGGGCCGTCGTCGCTATGGC
>Ga0073928_10001026_pt1 | contig 56732 bp, 49 predicted proteins | sample PaiPotPPA55metaG_FD_76969 | JGI IMG/M metagenome (GOLD analysis project Ga0073928, IMG submission 76969) | Iron sulfur acid spring bacterial and archeal communities from Banff, Canada, to study Microbial Dark Matter (Phase II) - Paint Pots PPA... ... | reverse complement strand
GTGGATTTGTTTCTCACCCGGCTTCTGCTTTACGTGTTCAATTTGTGACACGCTATACCTCTCTGTACGGCCAAGAGTCTGCTGAATTCAGTTTTAGTTCGCTGCGGTGATTTCTCGGTTGGTTTTGTTGGTTATACTTTTGGGTCGTTTTCACTTCTTCGGGTTTGATACATTTATCAGGCATCTGAACTCGCTGACTAGCTGGATGCGGCGCGCGCAACGAACAGACCGTAGACGAAGTTACGCGGTTCGCTGGAACGATATTGCAGACTGGCAAGAACTCATGGACTGAATCTCTGTCCTAAGCCGCACGGTTACCGGACATTGGAAACCATATGTTCGATAAGCGCATCAGACGATCCGTGGCGCTTATGGGTGCGGAAAGAAGCCGAGAAGGCAAATAATAAATCCGCCAAAACTAGGAAATCCACTTCTCCGGTAAGCGTTCTATAATTTCTATATGAGGTTGTGATGCCAAACGCGAAGTAATAGCGTTTGTGCACGAAGGGGGACATTACCGTCTTCTGCTCTGGGCCAAGGCGCTATCGCATATGCATAATCTGATCTCGCGATCTAGACTCTGCTCTATTGCCACCATTTTGTTGCTGCTGCACTCGTGGAACGGCACCACTGCTGAGACTCTCCGGTACAATCCGGTTTCGCGCGCGGTGGTCGAAACCCGACTGGGGAAATACGCCGGCGATGATAATCAGCGTGAGGCGGCGCTCAAACAAATGTTTGCCGAAGCTGGTTGCGACAACCAGCACCTTTCCGAACAGCCGGTGAAGGGATCCAAACTGCCCAACATCATTTGCCGCCTGCCGGGCAGCTCCGACAAGGTCATCATCGTTGGAGCGCACTTCGACCACGTTCCCAAAGGAGATGGAGTCGTCGACAACTGGAGCGGTGCATCGCTGCTGCCGTCACTGTACGAAACCGTAAAGGTTGAGCCTCGTAAGCATACCTACGTCTTCATCGGGTTCACTGACGAGGAACGGGGCGAAGTCGGATCGCATTTCTATGCTCGACAAATGACAAAGGAACAGGTCGCTGCAACTGACGCGATGGTGAACATGGACACGCTAGGCCTGGCGCCTACTGAGGTGTGGGTCAGTCATTCGGACAAACGGCTGAACGGTGCACTCGGTTACATCGCGAAGCAACTGAACTTACCCGTCAGCGGTGTTAATGTAGAGCAGATCGGTAGTACCGACTCAGTGCAGTTTTCCGAGCTTAAGATCCCCAGTATTACGATTCACTCATTAACCCAGGAGACTTGGAACGCCCACATCCTTCACACTTCGAAAGACAAGCCCTCAGCCATGCGGCTCGATGATTACTACCAGACTTACCGCCTGCTTGCGGCTTACATCGTCTTCCTAGACCAGGTTACGGGTGTTCCAGCGGCGGCGACTGCGCCTTAGCGGCGGGATCGCTGTCGTAATATCGTCATCGTCTCGGATTGGCAACGTTGCAAGGTCGGCTGCTGTCTTTCTGTGGTCTTCTATTAGGACTGACACGTGTCATTGCCTTGGTTCATTGCATCAACTCTTCGTGATAGTGTAACTCTCGATGCATTTGCTAAGAGGCGAAGATGGCGAGACCGAAGGTGTTGGCAACACGGCCGTTGTTTCCCGCAGCGCAGCAAATCTTAAACGCGAGCTGTGACGTTGATTACTGGACGCAGCCTGAGCGTATTTCCAAAGAAGAATTGTTTCGGCGGATCACGGACAAAGAAGGTTTGGTGTGTCTGCTCAGTGACAGGGTGAATGAAGAGCTGCTCGCTGCCGCGCCGAAGTTGCGCATTGCGGCCAATGTCGCCGTGGGCTATGACAACATTACCGTTGCCGATTGTACGAAGCGCGGCGTCGCGGCGACGAATACGCCAGGGGTGCTTGATGAAACTACCGCCGATTTTGCCTGGACGCTGCTGATGGCCGTCGCCCGGCGCCTGGGGGAAGGGGAAGCGCTGGCGCGCTCCGGCGAGTGGAAAGGCTGGGATCTTGACCAGCTTGTGGGCGCCGACGTTTGGGGAAAGACTCTTGGAGTCGTCGGTTTCGGGCGTATCGGGCGCGCGATGGCGCGGCGTACCTCGGGCTTTCAGATGAAGGTGATCTATTACGACGCAGTACGGGCGCCGCTTGATATTGAGAGAGGCTATCACGCGGAGTATCGCGATTTGAACGCGCTGCTCAGCGAAGCCGATTTCGTGAGTCTACACGTGCCGCTGCTGCCGGAAACGCGCGGGCTATTCAACGCGAAGACGTTCTCGCAGATGAAACCCACTTCATTCTTGATCAACACCGCACGTGGCCTGGTGGTGGACGAAGCGGCGTTGGTGCAGGCGCTGGAGAGCAAGAAGATCGCAGGCGCCGCGCTGGACGTTTACGAAAAGGAACCGCTCATTAACCCTGGCCTGAAGCGTCCGAATGTTGTTCTCGCGCCGCACATCGCTTCCGCATCGCTGGAGACGCGCACAAAGATGTCGTGCATGGCCGCAGAGAATGTTGTGGCGCTGTTCAGGGGGCGTCGGCCGCCTAATATTCTGAACCCCGAAGTCCTGAAAGCAAGCTGATCGCATGCCGGTAATCTTTCCATGGCGGATCTTAAACAGCTCGCCCGGCTGATTTTCCACGAAACCTTGGCGGCCATTGACATTCCTGCGGTGATGCAGCGCAAGGTGCGCGTGGAAGGATCGCTGCTTCATTGCGGCGACGTCACGGTCGACCTGCGTGGTTTCTCGAAAATCCGCGTGGTAGCCATCGGTAAAGCGGCGCACGCTATGCTCGAGGGGTTGCGGTCGACGCTGCCTTCGGATTTTAAATTTGAAGGTGTTGCTTCCGCTCCAACTCCGCCGATTCGCCCGTTACCGGGCATAAAGTATTTTGTCGGCGGGCACCCGATCCCTAATGAGGAAAGTTGGAAGGCCGCCGAGGCCATTCTTCAACTACTGGCGACCAGCGACGAAACGACGCTCGTGTTTTTTTTGCTGTCCGGTGGCGGCTCCGCGCTCACCGAATTGCCACTGGATTCACGGCTGACACTGCAGGATGTTCAACAGTTCTATCGCACCCTCGTTACATGCGGCGCACCTATTGCGGCCATGAACGCCGTCCGAAAACATGTTTCGGCGGTGAAAGGCGGTCGGCTTGCCGTGGCGGCGGGACGGGCCACAAAAATTACGCTGGCGGTAACGGATGTGCCTCCGGGTCACGAATCAGCATTGGCTTCGGGGCCTTCGTTGCCGGACCCTGCTACGAGTGCAGAGGTCGAACGCGTCCTGTCGGAATTCAAAATGCTCGAACACTTGCCTGGAACCCTGCGCTCCTGCGTGGAAGAAAGTGCGAGGCGGGAGACGCCCAAGGAAAACGATCGCGCATTCGCGAATGCCTATTTTGTGATGCTGATGGGCACAGACGATTTGTTTCATCCCGCGCATTTCTGCTCGGAGGCCAAAGGATTCTTCACTTGTTGCGATAACTCAACGGATGATTGGACTGTGGAAAAAGCAGCGGCGTATCTGCTGGATCAACTCAGCGCGCTGCAAGCTGCTAATCCCAGCCGCCCTGTGGCGATAATCGCGGATGGCGAAGTCAGTTCGCCGGTGACCGGCGATGGAATTGGGGGAAGGAATTCCGCGTTCGTGCTCGCGTGTGTGGAGAATATAGTCGGCCGGCGAGTCGCGGTGCTCAGCGCCGGCACGGATGGGATTGACGGCAACAGCCCTGCGGCAGGTGCGGTGGCGGATGGCGAAACGCTGGCGCGCGCTGCGGCGGCGGGGTTGGATCCAGCAGATGCGTTTCGATGTAGCGACGCGTTTACGTTTTTCGCGCGGCTCGACGACGCTATCGTTACCGGACCGACTGGAAACAATTTAAGGGACTTGCGAATCCTGCTCTCAGTGCCTTAGCCCGGAGCAGCCGCGGAGCGCGTTAGACCCTGCTCGCCTAGTTCTTCATGAGGCGGCTCTCGATCGATTTCAGTCGGTCGCTCATTTCCTGAATGAGATGTTCTAGCTTGTCCAGCCGCAGGACTACGGCTTGCTCCGTGGCGTCAGCATCTTCTTTTTCCGCGTCACCATCTCCGCTGCTGGCGGCTTTGTGATTTTCTTCTTTCTTCAGGTGGGCAATTTCTTCCTTCACGGTGGGCGCCATTTCGATGCTGAGATCATCTCTCTTGAGCAGGGACTCTAGCGCGGGAATCGCGGATGCGTCGCCACGGCTGCCTAGCGCGCGGATGGCTGCGTATCGAATGGGGTAGTGGGATTCCGTGAGATAACTGGCGATTTGCGCGGTAATTTCCTTGTTCGCCTTTTCCAGGCGGCCGAGGCTCGCGATGGCGGCTTGGCGCGTCTCAATGGCCTTACCGGGCACGGACCATTCGCGTAGCAGCGGCACACCTCGGTCGTCACCAAGAAAGCCGAGCGAGCGCAACGCGGCGTTGCGGAGGAAATCATCCGGCGATTCCGCGCTTACCGCTTGCGTTAGCACAGGGTACGCGCTCGCTGCTTTCAGCTTGCCGAGCGATTGCAGCGCATTGGCGCGCGCGCGATACGAAGCATCGTCGCGAGCGATGGCCGACAACTGGGTCACGACTTTCGGTTCATCCTTGATGCTGCCCAGCGCCGCCGCAATGTGATTGCGCACATATGGCAGTTCATTGGCACTCCACGCGTCGAGCAACTGTTTGCCCGCTGCAGTATTGCCGATGCGTCCGAGCGCATCGGCGGCAATATCGCGAACGCCCCACGTTTTGTCCGTCTTCAAGGAGTTGCCTAGAGCGGTCACAACCTCATCATCATTCTTTATTTTCGCCAGCGCCTGAATTGCCTCCCCGCGGTCCATAAGCTCGGTGGCGTTCTTCAATTGATACAGCCACTCTTTCTTTTCCTTATGGAACTCCGTAAATTTCAGAATTTGCTCGCCTTTATCGACGAGCACCATCAGCGGAGCCGTGTCAGAAGGCAGCAGGAAAGTTTCCGCCTCTTTCGAAACGGCGATTCGGTGCAACTTCGCACCTGACGCGGTCGTAATCTCGACTTCAACGGGCACATGGAAGATGCCGACCCGGCCTTCCACTTTCTGTGTCTGCTTCAACGTCAGAGCAATCTGATGCTTTGCGTCATCATAGGTATAGCTGACGTCAAACTTCGGGGCACCCGCGCCATAAATCCACTGATCGAAAAACTGTTGCACATCAATATGATTCGCTTCGTCGATGGCCCTGATCAAATCCGCGGTGACTACGTTTTTGCCGCGATTGGTTTCCAGGTAATGCCGCAAGCCGCGATAGAAGGAATCTTCGCCAATTTGTTGGCGAAGCATGTACAACACCAGACCGCCCTTCCCGTAGGAATTGTCATCAAATTCGCTGGAGTCGTCGAAATCGTGGCGCACAACGGGCTTGCTGTACAAACTCGGCTGCCCGAGCCACTCCTGAACGGCGGTCCATCGTTCATAGTCCGCCTGCTCTTTGGGGTAGCGCGCTTCGGTCCACACCATCTCGAAGAAGGTCGCGAAGCCTTCGTTCAGCCAGATGTCTCCCCAGTCGTTGCAGGTGACCAGGTCGCCGAACCATTGATGCGCCAGCTCGTGCGAAATCAAAGGATCTTCGTCGCCAGGGAATTCCGGTATTAATTTCGGGCTGCGCAGCGAGCTGCTGGTATTCGTTGTGGCGCTGGAATTTTCCATTCCGCCGGCCACGAAATCGTCGACCATCGCTTGCGAATATTTTTCCCATTGATAATCGACGCCGAGCTTTTTGCTGAACAACTCCATCATGGCTGGTGTGCGCTCGTAGTTCGGCAGGAGGCGATCGCCGCGTCCCTTTGGCGCGTAGTAGGTCACGGGCTCGCCACGCCAAGTCTGCTTCACCTCGTCAAGTTCTCCCGCAACGACGGTGATGAGGTACGTCGAACTTGGCAGCGACTCGCGCCAGGTCCAGGTCTTCATGTTGTCCGTTGCTTTGCTGACGTTAATGAGCTTGCCGTTTGCCACTGTGATCCATGAAGCGGGAACGGTCAGAATTGTTTCCGTGGTCAGACGGTCGTTCGGATAGTCATAGGTGGGGAGGTAGTAGCGCGTGTCTTCGGACTCGCCTTGGGTCCATATCTGCTTGGGTCGATTGGGATAATCCTTGTCACGCAGGATGAAATAGAGACCCTTCGCGGGTTTTCCTTCGTAGCGAATGTCGACATCGAACTTGTCACCGCTGTGCGCCGCCGGAGGGAGGGGAACGATGAGCTTCGATGCGGTGGTTTCGAATTTCGCGGGGGCTCTGTTTACCGTGACGCTCTGAATGGTCAGGCCGACCGAATCGAACGCGACCTTCGACGTGCCGTCGCGCAAGATCGACAGCGTATGTGTTACGTCGCCGATGACTTTCTTCTGCTCTACATCGAACCGAAGCGCAATTTTCGAGTGCTGCAAGTCGTAGTCGCGGTTGCGTGCGTAGGGCTCGTCCGCGCGCAGGTGCGCAGCAACAGCGGCCATCGCAGCGACCGCGGCCAAAATTAGAATTGTCGAGCGGGTTCGATTCGCGTTTCGCTTCGTTTTTTGCTTCCGGGCAATCACCATTCTTCTTTTCTCCATGAGAATCCCGTTACGAAACAGCGCTGCTCTGCTCGATGCGGTGCCCGGCACTTCGGAGCGCCGCGATTGCAGCATCTAGCTGTTTTTCGCTGACCAACAAATAATCCGTGTCGAACGTAGAAATCGCGAACAAACTCACCTTCGCTGCGGCTAGAGTTGTCGACAGTGCCGCCAGCACACCGACCTCTGATAACGCAAACGGACCCTTTACCTTCAGCGCGCGCCATCCTGTTTCTGCGGCAACGCCGTCAGGAATTCGACCTGCGAGACAAACGATCGAAAGCTCATGGCTAGTGCGGGTGACCGAGAAAAACTCTCCCTCTATCGCCCAGAGAGGCAGAGGCGAATCTGCGGCCAGGCGCACCATGGCGAAAGATCCTTTCAACACAGTTAACTCAAATTGCCGGTTTGATTCGCTCATGCGCTAGAGGAGGCTCCGCACCAGTCCGCCATCCACCGCGATGGACGTCCCGTTTACGTAGCTGGCGCGCTGTGAAGCCAGAAATGCAACCACTGCGGCAAACTCCTCGGACGTTCCGATGCGCCCTGCGGGAATCTCGCGAGCCCAGCCGGCGAATACCTCTTCTGGTTTGACGTTCGCGCGGGAGGAAATACTTGTGGCGAGAGTGTCGAGGCGTGCCGTACGCGTATACCCTGGGCAAACGTTGTTTACGGTGATGCCGTACGCCGCATATTCATTTGCGAGCGTGCGCGCCAGTCCGGTCACTGCGGCGCGTACAGAGTTGGAGAGCAGCAGGCCGTCCACAGGTTGCTTCACGGCCGACGAGGTGATGGTGATGAATCTTCCCCAATTGTTTTTCTTCATCCGCGGCAGCGTGTCGCGCGCGAAGAAAACAGTGCTCATTAGAAGCTGGTCCACCGCCGCGCGCCACTCCTCCGGCTTGGTCTCCTCAAATGAGTGAGATGGCGGTCCGCCGGAATTTGTTACGCAAATATCGATGCGACCGAATTCCTTTTCCGTATCTGCGACGAACGCGGCAATGGCTTCTTCTTGCCGGACGTCCACGGCGCGCCAAAACACGCGCTGCTTGGTGGATGCCTGGATCTCCGTCGCGGTCCGCTCGATATTTTTTGACTCGCGCGAACAGATCGCGAGGTATGCGCCCTCCCTCGCGAATTCCTCGGCAACGGCGCGCCCCAGCCCCTTACTTGCCGCCGCTACGATGGCCACGCGACCCTGTAGTCCCAGGTCCATTCTTCAGGTGCTCTCCAAACTTTGCATGCTCTCTCGAAAGGGCTGGTCGGGTCAAATCCCGCGCAGCAAAAGAATCGCGCTGCGCGCCCGCCGCATCGAATAGCGTGCACAAATCCGGGTAGAATGGACTGACAATAGGAGATCGCCATGACCGAGACTGCCACGTTTGGAGCGGGATGCTTTTGGGGGATCGAAGCAGCGTTTCGCCGGATCCCAGGAGTCCTCGATGCTGTTGTAGGCTATAGCGGCGGCCACACCGAAAACCCTACCTACAAGGACGTGTGCACCGACGAAACCGGCCACGCCGAAGTTGTGCAGGTCACTTTCGACCCGTCAAAGCTGAGTTACGAACAGTTGCTCGACGCCTTCTGGCAAATGCACGACCCGACGCAAGTGAACCGGCAAGGCCCTGACTTTGGCTCGCAATACCGAACCGCGATCTTCTCCCATTCGCCGGAGCAAAAAGCCACCGCGGAGAAATCGAAGGCCGCGGCACAGGCAAGCGGCAAATTCCGCAAGGCTATCGCCACGGAAATCACGGCAGCCGGGCCTTTTTACCGAGCCGAGGAATACCACCAGCGCTATCTCGAAAAGCGCGGCGCAGCCTCCTGCCACATTTAAACAGTGTTGTGCTGGCGGAGAGCCCGGGGTCTGCACCTGACCGCCTTAACAATTCTCAGCAATAACGATAAATCCTAACCTCAACGGGCCACCTAAATTAGTGTCGTGTTCTGGACAGTCCAGCCTGGAACCGTCTTGCTAGACTTGCGGATGGGCGCGTGGCGACCTCGAAAGAACCGTGTCCCACCAAAAGATGAAAACGATTAAATCAGGAAAATCTAAGAAGGTCGATGCCTTCGATCCACAAGTATTTCTGGATACGAGCGGAGTTGCGCGAAAAATAGGCGAATATTCGAGAGGCGAATCGATCTACTCGCAGGGTGAGCCAGCCGAGAGCGTAATGTACGTGCAGAAGGGCGGGGTGAAATTCTCTGTCGTCAACGGATCTGGAAAAGAAGCTGTCGTCGCGATGTTTGGTCCGAATGATTTCTTCGGCGAGGGATGCATGGCGGGCCAGGCGGTGCGGATGGGCACTGCGACCGCGGTGACGCCGACGAGGATTCTGATTATCGACAAGAACGAATTGTTACGCGTGCTCAACGCAGAGCATGAGCTATCGAACTACTTCATTACCTACATGCTGGCGCACAACATCCGCGTGGAAGAGGATCTGATCGATCAACTTTTCAACTCCAGCGAAAAGCGCCTGGCGCGCACGCTACTCTTACTCGCGCGTTATGGAGAGCAGGAGCATCCGGAGCGCATTCTGGCAAAAGTCTCCCAGGAGACGCTGGCGAAGATGATCGGGACGACCCGTTCCCGGGTGAACTTCTTCATGAATAAATTCAGGAAACTTGGCTTTATCGAATACAACGGAAAAATCAAGGTTAACAAGTCGCTGCTGACGGTGGTCTTACACGAGTAAGGCAGTATCGTATTCGGCGGCGTGCTGCGCGGAGCGGCTTTGCTGAAAATAGCAGCTTGCCGAGATAAGAATTATCCCGGCAAGCCGTACCGAACTATCTGGTCGAAGCGCGTTCCGATTCGTTGTGCGGCGCGCTCTTTTGCAATGTATTGACAAGGTGACGGCCGGTTGCGGGCACGCCCATTGTCTGACTTCTCACGATTTCCTTGGCCTTTATGGCATGACCATAGACCTGCTCGCTGGCTTCGTCGTCGGGGCGAAGCGTGGAGCCTTCCAGGGAGACGCCGGCGAACACGCCGCGGGCACGGGAGTAACTGAGAATTTCGGCGCGCATCCAAGCGTCCGTGTCCGCAGAAGCGTCACGTCCTTTGGGTCCGCCGGCAATAGCAGCATCCGCTCCCAACTTAACCTTGCTGCTAAGAATGGATTCCATGCCCTTGTCATTCATGACCAGCAGGATCAAGTCAGTAGCTTCGCCGCCGATTTGAAAGCCAATACTGCCGCCTTCCAGGGCGTACATCGCGGGAGCTCCCCAAGAGCCATTAAATTTCTCGCCTTTGCGGCACACCATCGCGCCGCGCCCGTAGCTTGCGCCTACACCAAATGCAAGCTTGCGGACAGACGGAATGACAATGACGCACTCGGCCTTGTCCAAGAGTTCCTTAGGAATATTGTCAGGAATATTGAGGACTTCCTGCATTACGACCCCGCAGTTTTCCAGGCGTTTCTGTTCGTTATTCAATTTTCCGGCAAACACTACGCCTGCTACGAGGGTAAGACATGCTGCACCTACCAAGTATCGTTTCATTGCTGACCTCCACGGTCACAAATTCGTTTAGCGGATTTCCGCTTCTGACGTTTCTGGCTGAAGAACCTTCAACACGATGTAAGTTAGGAGAGGGCTATGCGTTACCCGACTCTCAGGCGGGATACCTTGGTCTTGGTGTTTTGGAACTAAGAGCTCTTTTTCGCTCCAACCAAGAGCAACACGATTCCGCCCACCAACGCGAGGCCGCCCAGTGCCGGAGGAATAGAAACCCGGTCGTGTTTTTCGGCAGTGGCATGGATTGGGCCGACGTCCAGTATTTTTTCCTCGTGGGTGTAATTGAATCCTTGATAAGCGAGGCCCAGTGCGCCCAAAACCACTAACAGGATTCCAATCCAGGTGATCGGTTTCATATTGTTTTCACAATTTCCGAATGATCTAGTCTAGCCTGGCTGCAAACTTTAAGTCTGTTCACTTGAGCACACTTTTACGGCTTATTAAGGCAATTCGAGATCTTGCTTTAAACGTTTTTAATCTGCATGACCGTCGATCAGGGCTGTTTTGCCGGATTAACCGCGAGAATCGGAGCTGGAGCAAACAATTTCAGTTGATCGAGGTCGGTCAATACGCTTTGCCAGCGAGCTGAGTCCTTCTTGGTCTCAAGAGGCAGAGAGAGATCGGAATAGAAGGTCAAAATATTGTCGCGCAGGTCAGGTGACGTGAGGTCGAACTTCCGCTCGGCCAGCTGCCCTAGTAACTTTGCATACGTTTCGTCGGTCAAAGAGTACTCAGCGGCTATGGTTTCTTTGCCAGTGTCAAAGTCAGAGTTAGCAAGTCTCAGCGAGTCTGTAAGAACTTGGATAAGGTAAATCCGATACTGGTCGACCGTCGTGTTGATGCTCTTGAAATACAGGTCCTCGGTCTGCGGTGTGGGGTTGTTGAACGCGAGCGCTTTGAAGGGGCCAATCTTCGGCATATATCGCAAGAGTATGGAGAACAGGCGAGTCTTGAATCCGTCCTTCTTGTAGTCCTTTCCCCACTCCTTCTCATAATCGGAGCGCGAAAGACGGTACAGGAATTTCCGTTTTGCGAAGTTGGGCGTCTCGCGCATCATATCTTTTTTATGTGTCCGCAGCGCGATTTTGGTCATCTCCGGAATCATGCGGCTGATGGCGAAGCGGTAGGAACCGACCGCGAGATCCTCATGGGTCAGCGCGTCTTTCAAGTCCACACCGTAGACGATAGGGAAGGTGCGCTCCAGCAAGGGCTTGGACACCTGGAATCCGATGAAATCGTGATACTGCTGCGAGGCATAACGATTCTTCGCCACTTGCACCATGTCGAATCCGAACTCCGTCTTCAGATGAGCCGTATGATCCTCCGCGTATCGGACGGAATTGCCGTACTTTGCGCGTAGCTTGGGATACTGGATGGAAACGGCCTGGTTGACGGCCGGATGCCCGGCGATATCGGCAGCATAGTGCGAGAGCGCGCCCAGGGCAAAGGCGTACTCGTTGGCGTCTTGACTCTGCAAAAGCAGCTCGCGAACGAAGTCGCCGCTGCGCACGTAGTGCACTAAATTGCTGAATTCGACGCTGCCAAAGGGATAGTAGCCGAGGTCCTGGATGACGGCGCCCCCGTAGGCGTAACCGTGCGCTTCCTTAAGCTGGTCTTCGGTAAGCGTCGGAAATCGCTTGAGGAGAAGTGGGCTAAGGTAATCGGCCCAAACCAAGTCTACGATTTGCTCGTGGGTGAGAACGGAGTAGGCGAGCGAGCCACTACCGCACATGAGGACGAGCAGAAGCAGCGCCGCAACCCGAAGGCCCGATACGCGTCGCTTACCGGAAGCAGCGCGTCGAAAAAGTTGCGTCCTAGTCCTATTTTCTGAGTTCATAGACAAGCTTCTTCGCTTCTTTCACCCTCTCTTTGTAAAACGAGGGGCTAATAAGGACTTTTTTGTCTCCCGCGCTCAGATGTTCCTTGACGCCCTTCTTCGACAAGAATAGAGAGAGGGCTTTGTAGGTCTTGATTTCTTTCTCGAGAAACGTGACTGCACGCCGTTTTGACTCGTCCACTGCCAACCTCCGCGAAACGTCTAAATGCGGCCGAGAAGCACCAAAATGATCACAATGAGCAGAACGAGGCCCACGCCACCCGTCGGGGTATAACCCCAACTGCGGCTGTGCGACCACCGGGGCAAAGCGCCCAAGAGCGCCAAAATCAAGAAGACCACCAGGATTGTGCCAAGCATTGCTGTTCCTCCTTTGTATGAGCCCTAGTTCACGTAGAAACTGATGGCGATGCGATCCCGAGGATATCTGCGGTTGTACAAATAATAGCCATCACCATTGTCGTCGACGTATACGTCATCGCTGTCGTACCAATCGTTTGACCAATATTCCGGCCACGGATCCACCAGACCAAACCAATAGCCTCCGTACTGGAAGCGGCGATGCCCGCCGACATACATTACTGGGAGACTGTAAAAGCGGAACTCGTGGTCCTGCCCGTAATAGCCGCGGAAGCGTTCTTCCGGAACTCGATAGCCGCTGTAGCCGCCGCGCTGTTGCCAGGTGCGGTGTTCAGACTGCCAGCTATGCGCACGATCGCCTTGCCAAGCAACTTGCTGCCGGCGCTCTTGATCCGGACTGCGTCCTTGTGCAGACCCACGGTCCTGCTGCTGACGCTGCTGATGTTGCTGGTCCTGCTGGCCCCTGGCTTGTGATTGCTGTCTGGCAGAATTGTCTCGCTGGTCATGCTGTTGGCGTTGCTGATCTTGCTGCTGCGTTTGCTGCTCTTGTTGTCTTGCGGAACTGTCACGCTGCTGACGCTCCCGCTGTTGCTGATCCTGGCGCCCTCTAGCCTGCTGCTGATCCTGCCTTGTAGCGTTGTCCCGCCGCTGCTGCTGCTGGCGCTGTTGATCTTGCTGATCTCGGGCTTGTTGCCGCTGGTTCGCGGAGTTATCTTGCTGGTGACGTCCTTGCTGTTGACGCCCCTGCTCCCGTTGCTGATCCTGCCGGTCTCGGCCTTGCTGACGTTTGTCGTTTTGTTGCTGATCTTGCTGCCTATTGGCCTGTGGCTGATCTTGTCTTGCAGGCTTGCCCTGCTCTTGCCGCTTCTCCTCGCTCTTCGGCTTGTCTTGTTGATCTTGGCGTGAATCCGGTGGGACGGCCCATCCGAGAAGCAGAAACACCGCTGATGTAGATACGAGCACTCGAACTGATTTCAACATTTTGTTCTCCCTTCACGTACGCGCCCGCAGCACTTGCGTGCGGCCGGGGCGCGTCCTCGACCTGAAGTGTGTGCTGTCTTGCCTGGCTACCCGACGCGGATTCGGGAGAGGGAGTGGAACAATCCAAACACATCGAGAAGCCAAACCACGACGCAAATGACCACCACGGCATTCAAAATCGATTTGATGCTGCCCGCCATGGGGATGAACTGGTTCACTAACCATAGAAGGACGCCAACTACGATCAATACCAACAAAACCTGAAGAAGGGGCATACTTTTCCTTTCGAAACACGGCGGCGCTGGCCCAGCGACTTGCCACATACGTTTTGGGCGGAAACGACGTAGCTCAGTACGACGAAGGCATGGCCTTGAATGGATACGGCGGGCCGCGTTAGCTTACGTCGTGCAGAATAGACGTTGTAAGGATACGTGTCTGTGCTGTTGTATACAGTTTTGTAGTTTCGTTGCGCAATCCGAGAGTCGGGCCGCCCCTTGAAATCGGAGCAGCGAATCAGTTGACGGACGCCATCGTTTTCGAGGCGCAAAACCGGCCGCAGCGACAGCGGGGTAGTCAAGATTGCGGGGAAGAGTGAAAGTGTTGGACGAACTTAACTTCGCTCAGCGCTTCTTTTGTACCGCGTCTACATCCTGATCGCCCTTCCCTTTGGAAAAGACTGGGCTATTAATAGTTCCGCCGATCCGGAAGGGAAATTGCAACCGACCGTTCTTCAATGTGGCACCAGAGAGTCTTGCGAATGTATTTGTGAAGAAGCTCTCCTTGGTCGTAATCTCCGCCAACCCCCGATAATCGAGCTCGTCAGAGCCTGATACGCTAACACTCCCTGAGCCATCCACATCAACTCCGTAGCCATCGATGTCTATCACCTTGCTCGAAATACGCTGATTGGCCAGCTCCAGATCGGTGGTGACTAGGTTAAAGGAGGAGGGATCATTTTTCGCTGGCCCGAGGTCATTGAAGTGGGCCAGCTTCATCAGATTCGCGTTCAGCTTGAGACTTGGGACCTGGCCGTTGCGCACCGTTACGTGTCCGGCTCCGTGGATTCCCGTCAGCGGCCGGGGCGTATGCTCGATCACTCCCGCTAACTTTACGTCTCCTTCCATCTTTCCGGTCATCTGTCCGCCGCCTTTCGAAAAGGCTGCCAAAAGCTGGGCCACGTTAATTCCGTTGAATCGCGCATTGGTCTTAAAACTCGCATTTTTTCCAGACAGGTCAAAGGAGAGCCCGCCCGCGGTCGTCCCGCCGTAGATTTCCGCTTTGACATCCGCGAAAGAAACGTGTCTAGACTCCAAAAGCAATTTGGAATGCAGGTTTCTTACCTCGACCGCGCCGAAGCGCAAAACACCCGCCATTAGGGTGCCCTGGCCGTCCATCGATGAAGACGAAGGATTGATAATGCCCATCAGGTTCACCTGCTCCAGGTCACAGGAGATCTCGTGAGCTTCGAAAAAGATGGGCCCCGCCGCGTCGGAGGGCAGAAGGTTCGACGCGATGAGCTGACCGCTTTTAATTTGCACCTTCGAAATCACTCCGAGTGGAAATTCCTTCTCCGAAGCCTTCGATTGAGGATTCTCGAAGTTCCATGGGCCGTCGGGATCCGACGTCATATTCAGGATCGGCTCCTCAAGTACGAGGGACTTAATGACCACGTTCCGGTGCAGCAGCGCTCCGACGCTAAGTTCTGCATCAATCCGCGCCACCTGGACGATATAACCGGGCGGAAATATCGGAGGGTTCTTCACACCGAAATGGTCAATGCGAATCGCTAGCGGAAAAAACGTAAGCGTCAACCGACCAATTTCGATCTGCTTCCCAGTTTGTTGTTGAAGATAAGAGATTACTTGGGGCCGGTACCGATCCACATTAAGGAGAGCGGGTACGATGAAAATAAGCGCGAGCAAAAGTATCGCAAAAACTCCCGCAGCGATCAGACCGGTCTTGCGGCCTCTGTTCATAGTGAGCTTTCTAATTCCGCCGACCTTGTCGCGACTAAGTCCGCAACAAACGCGAGCGACTCGCTTCCTGGTTCAATGCTCGCTGGGCCAGCTTGCCGCTTCCTGCGGCCTCTGTCTGCGAAAGGCATCCGGGGATACTTTGTATCAATTGCATTCCTAAGCCTGTCCTATTCAGGACATCTCCGTGCGGACAACTGCGGGGAAACCAAATCACGGGTGTCCACAATCGGACAGACGCCTGCCTTCGACAGGCCCTAGTATGCGTTTGGCTGGGAGCTAGAGGGCTGCTGTACAGACGAGTGTCTGTACCAAGTATTGGTTCGACCAGCCGGTTGGTCGTTTCGATTCTCAAGTCGAATTTTCGGAGGTATAAGGATGAAAGTGAAGATGGCAATGGCGATTGTTGCGGTGTTCCTCTTTGCCGGTACCGCCGGTCTGGCTGGGGCGCAGGACACAACAAAAACGACTCATAACAAGACACGGACACTCAGGGGCTGCCTTCAAAAGGGCGATGATGCCAACGAGTACAAGCTCACTACGGCTAAAGGCGGCACTTGGGAGATCAAGAGCGATGGCGTCAATCTCGGCGAGCACGTGGGTCACACAGTCAGAGTCACTGGAGTAGTCTCCCATTCCAAAATGCATGGGATGAAGGAAGACGCCAAGTCAGAGGCAAAAGAGCACGGCGTGGATAAGGATTCCAGCGAACACGGACACATGACCGTGACGAATCTGAGCATGGTGAACGAGAGTTGCCAAAAGTAACGTTCCGCTGCCAGACGTCGTCAAGTAAGTATGGCGGAGAGGGTGGGATTCGAACCCTACTAGCCTAAAAAAATCTCAGGAGAAATGGTAAATCCTATCCCTAACATTCTCAATAGGGAGATTTGACTCTGAACCCCCAAAACGCAGTTTTCCCATCAACAATGGAAAATCTGCTGCTTGGAATTTTGCACGATGTCTTAGGAAGGCTTAGGATGTCCCAAGCTGGAGAGCGTCTCTTCTACAACTGAACCCACTCGCTGTTTCTGATTGCTCGCCACAGGCAAGTGGAGCTCAATCGTTACGCAAGACCGCCTCGTCTGGCGAGCTTTAACGCTTCGATCATCCGATTTTTCAGCGGCAATCTTGAGCCCTTCTTCGATCTGCCGAAGGCAGACTTCTGGCCCCTGCTTCGCAAGCGCGGTGCTCGCACAAACCTTCGATCAGAAACTGCTCTTCCCGATCCACCAATGTATAGTTGACTGCAGTTCCGCCAAGATCCACTCCGGCCACCACTCGCATGTTTCTCCCTTCCGGTCCTACTTCATTCTTCTTCGTCGCTGGGCTCGTTTTCATTCGGATCGGGGCTAGATTTGTCCCGTTGAGCCACGCTGATCAGAAAACTGACGAGATCGTTCAGCTCACCGACACTGAGCGTGGATCCGTAGTCCGCTGGCATCAGCGAATTCCAGTCTCGCCTCATGCTTGCTACGTCGGACTTCATGAGCAAATAGAAAGCGCCGCCCAAAGACTGCAACTGCAGCGAGAAATTGTCTTCGTTGCGGAGAACTCCAGTGAGGGTTAGACCAGCACGAGTCGCGATGGTGACAGTTCCGCGGGAGTCACTCGACGGTTGACCCGGTTTGACAATGGCGTCGCGAATTTCTTCACCCGGACGCGCCCGACCGTAAGACGACAAATCGGGAGCGATGAAGCCGCCCGCGCCGGCGGCCAGGTGACACTCGGAGCATCGCGCACGACCGAAGAAAATCACCTTCCCATTTTGGGGATTTCCTGGCAAGGCCGCGCTTCCCGTTTTGCCTTGAAGAAAGCGCAGATATCTGACCAGCGCCCGCCTAGTGGATGCATCAAGAGTGCTGAACGCGGGCATCCCGGCGGATGCAATTCCACTGTTGATGATCTGCGCGAGCGCCGAATCGCTTCGCCGCTGTGTTTTCGCAGACGTTGCAATGTCCGGTGCGCGTTCACCACCGCGACCGTCGATACCGTGACACCCTGCGCACCGATTCTCAAAAACCTGGCGTCCATCGGCAATCGAACGTTCCGACTGTGTCGCTCCGGTAGGGCGCACCGATCCTTCTTGGATACCTAACCCGTAGGCAGAGATGGCAATCAACAATACGCCAGCAGCGGCAACAACTCTGCCGCCGAGGGTGCCCAGAACCTTTTCGCATCTAACCATCGTCGAATCGGACCCGCGCGGATCTGACGGCGAGAATCGACTTTCGAAGGTCCAAAAACGGAACCTGACTGCAATTAGCCGCACCCGCCTCTTGACAAGCCGAATTAATTCGAATTAATAGCACACTGCGCTCGCGTGTCAAAGCATCAACTGACACGGTGAGCTCATTTATCCTGCCGTTTTGTCAGGCCTTCGGGCACGGAGAAAGATATGATCCTTCGAGGCGGGCGCTTCGCATTCCAGACGGGCATTGGAATCGCAATGCTGACTTGTTTCGTTGCCGCGGTGCTGTTCGCATCGACGCGTCCCGGCGCCGCAGCTCCAAACAAATCCGGCGCTGCGTTGAGCGGAGACGACGCTTCCATTCTGGACGGTTACCGCCACGTTGAAGTGGCTTCGGTTTCCGATGCGATGGAGAGAGTCAACGGCAAGAAAATGTACATGTCGCACCGCATGAGACCGATTTTCCCCGCGAAGTTCGCCGGCTTGGCCGTCACCGTTCTCCTGAAAAAGGAAGCCAACCACGATCCGCACGCGCTCGATGGCATGCTTGCGGCGATCGATCAAGGCGCGCCCAACTCCGTCTATGTGATGGTTGTCGAAGATGGCTCTGATATTGCGGGAATGGGAGGCCTGATGGGAACCGCGATGTCTGCTCGAAATTTTTCTGGAGCAGTAATCGACGGAGGTGTCCGTGACGTGGCCTACCTGCAAAAAATAGGTTTCCCGGTCTTCGGATTGGGAATCGTGCCGTCCACATCGGTGGGACGTTACCGCTTTGCTGGAGCGAACATTCCGGTCATCTGCGACGGAGTCGTCGTAAATGCTGGAGACATCATTGCTGCTGATGCCGATGGAGTTGTCGCTGTGCCTCGGGTGTCGGCGGCCGAAGTCCTTAAGGTCGCGCAAGACATGGATTTCAAGGAACACTCGATGTATGCAACCATCGAGAAACTCAAATCCATCGTGGAAGCAGTAAAGCAGTTCGGACGGCTATGAGTGAAGACTTTCGATCCTTTGATCGTGAATCGCGGCACGTCGCGTTGTGCGCGGGCGTTGCCCTTCCATTTCCTCCGAAGGGGGGCGCGTAGCCGAATGCGCGACGCAGCCCGGCTTTTTCTTGTGCTGATGAGCGCTACTTTTGTACTGACAGTAGTTTTTGAAGCCGCAAGCTGGGTATCAGCATCGGCGCAAGAACGCATGGACCGCGCAATCTCCACATCGATCGATGTCCAGCCCGCCGATCTGATCGCTCAGCCCGCTGGTGAAAATTGGCTCTCCTATCACGGGGACTATACCGGGCGGCGCTTTAGCGGACTGGTGGGAATTACGCCTGCTAACGTCAGCCAGTTGAAAGCGCAATGGGTCTTTCACGCGCGCGACGTGAGCGATCTCGAAGTAACGCCAATCGTCGCCGGGGGCATCATGTTCGTGACTGCCGCGAACGATGCTTATGCGCTCGACGCTCGCACGGGCCGAATCATTTGGCACTATTCGCGGCCCGTAACGGAAGGCCTGATTGACGACGCCTCGCAGCACCACAACCGGGGAGTAGCCATCTGGCGCTCCCGCGTTTTTCTTGAAACGGATAACGCTCACCTTCTGTGCCTCGACGGTCGCTCCGGGCACCTACTTTGGGACGTCGCCTACGCGGAAGGAAACAAAAATTACGGAGCCACGAGCGCGCCTCTCGTCGTCAAAGACAAAGTGATCGTCGGCACTTCCGGAGGTGACGACGGCGTACGAGGCTTCGTTTCCGCCTTCGATGCGCAGACCGGCAAACTAGCCTGGCGCTTCTGGAGCATACCCGGGCCCGGCGAGCCCGGCTCGGAAAGTTGGCCCGGCGAAGCCTATTTGCGTGGCGGCGGCACCACCTGGATGCCCGGAACCTATGACCCCGAACTTAATACCCTGTATTGGGGCACGAGCAATCCGGCGCCGGATTTCGATGGCGGCCCGCGTCCCGGGGACGATCTCTATACCGATTGCGTGCTCGCTCTGGATCCCGACACCGGGAAGCTCAAGTGGCATTTCCAATTCACGCCGCATGATCTGTTTGACTATGACGCGACGGAAACCCCTGTTCTGATCGATCTGCCCTACAAGGGCCAACCGCGAAAGCTGCTCGTGCAGGCCAACCGAAACGGTTTTCTCTACGTGCTCGATCGCACGAATGGTGAATTCCTATCGGCGGCGCCATTTGTTGACAGGTTGAATTGGACAAAGGAAATCGATGCGCACGGCAGGCCTGTTCTAACTGGCGCGCGTCCTTCGCCGGAAGGTACGGAAGTCTGCCCAGGGTTTGCCGGCGCAACGAATTGGTATTCGCCGTCCTACAATCCCAACACCCATCAGCTTTATTTTCTGGCGCTAGAGGATTGCGGCATTTTTTTTTTTAAGCCCGGGAACTTTGCCGAAGGACGCGCGTACTATGCCACCGGAGTGCGCCGCAGCCGTGGAGCAAAGTCGGAGAAGATCCTCTTGGCCTACGATCTCGACAACGGCAAGTTCGCTTGGAAATACCCGCAGGCAGGCGAACGCGACTCGGCTGCTGGAACCGTGAGCACGGCGGCCGGGCTGGTCTTCTTCGGCGACAATGCGCAAGCGCTCGAAGCTGTGGATGCGAAAACAGGCGCGCCGCTGTGGCATTTCACCACCGGCCAATCGATTCATGCCTCGCCGATGACTTACGCCGTCCTGGGAAAACAGTACGTTGCCATTGCCGCGGGAACGGACATTTTTAGCTTTGCATTGCCGTAGAGTTTTGCTGGAACAACTGAACCGAAAGGAGAAACACAAGTGTTTTCCAATCTCTTCACGCGCAGGGCATTCGCAGGTCGCTTCGCTACCCTTGTTTCTGGATTGGGGCTCGCTGCTACGGGGCCATCCTCCGGAGCTGCGGGGGAGAGCAAGAAAGATGAGACCGGTGGCGTCAAAAAAATGGATTGGGACGGCAAACCTGCAGGAAACGGCTTCATCACGCCGCTAATCACTTTTGGCGGCGTAATTTACATCTCCGGGCAAGGCGCGCATTCCCATGACACGGGAGAGACATTTCCCATGGACATTGACAATCACACCAAGCACGTCATGGAAAATGTGAAGCACCTCGTAGAAGTCGGTGGCGGCACGATGGACAGCATCGTCCAACTGACTGTCTATCTCGCCAAGATCGAAGACTACGACGGCATGAATAAGGTTTTCAAAACGTATTTCCCGAATGGAGGCCCGGCAAGAACGACCGTTGCCGTTGCGAATTTGCCCGGAAATTCCTTGGTGGAAATCAACTGCACCGCCGCAATCGTGAAGAAATAAACCAGAGAAACGGAGCTTTTCGATGGCTTTCAACTTGAAATGGACGCGACGAACTTTTATGCGCAGCCTCGGTGCTATTGCCGGCACGATGCTGAGTCCGAAGAAGCTTTTCGGCAAAGCTCCGTTGACTGGGGGCAAAGGTGCCGACAAGATCAGCGGCTTCGGCGAAAGCGGAAACGTTTACGAAGAACTCGGCGTGACTACGGTGATCAACGGCCAGGGCACCATGACGGTCCTTGGCGGTTCGCTTGCACGTCCGGAGGTCGAAGCCGTGATGGCGCTCGCCGGTCGTCATTTCTGTAGTATTCCCGATCTGGAAGTCGCTGCGGGCAATCGCATCGCAGAGATGCTAAAACTTCCCGACGAGTACACTGCACTCGTGACTTCCGGCGCAGCTGCAGCGATGCAGTCGGGTCTCGCCGGCATTCTAACCGGCGACAATCCCGAATTCGTACAACGTCTGCCGGATCTCACTGGTATGAAATCCGAAGTCATCATTCAGAAATCCCATCGTAATCCGTTCGATCACCAGCTTCGCGCGACGGGCGTCAAGCTAATTGAAGTGGAGACCCACGAGGACGTACGTCGAGCCATCAATCCCAAGACCGCTATGATGCATTTTTCCAACTTCGCAAACTCCGCCGGACAAATCAAAGTGGACGAGTGGGTGAAGATCGCCAAGGAAAATAGGATTCCCTCATTCATTGATGCGGCGGCGGACACGCCCCCGGTTTCTCATCTTTGGGACTACACGAAGATGGGCTACGATCTTGCCGCCTTCAGCGGGGGAAAAGCGATTCGCGGCCCCCAATGCGCGGGCCTGCTGATCGGCCGAAAGGATCTGGTGGCGTGCGCTTTGCTCAACAACAGCCCGCATGAAGATACGTTGGGGCGTTGCGCAAAAGTCGGCAAAGAGGAAATCGTCGGCATGGTCAAAGCGCTCGAGCTTTATTTGAAGGAAGACCACGAAGCGCATGAGAAAGAATGGTGGCGCCGCCTCGATTTCGTATCCACCGAAGTCACTAAGATTCCGGGCGTCAGCACCGCCTTTAACGTCCCCGATATTGCCAACCACGTGCCGCATATGCTGATCAATTGGGATCCGCGCCGCATCAATCTGAGCGCGCAGGATGCCTCTAAGCAATTGCGGAGCGGCAAACCTTCCATCGTGCTCGAAAGGTCTGGCAGTGGTCTGGGCATGAACTCATTCATGCTGCAACCGGGCGAGGAGAAGGTTATTGCGGAACATTTGGTCCAGCTTTTGCGCGCGCACTCTGCATGAAGGAAAAGCCAACAAGCCGGGTCCGCTGGTTTCTCATCACTTGGCTATTCGTTCTGGGTGCTGTTGCATTTCTCGATCGAGTTAACCTTTCGATTGCGGGGGGTTCGCTCTCCGCTGAATATCACCTCAGCAACGTTCAGTTCGGTTTGCTTTCGACGGCGTTGCTCATCGGCTACACATTGTTTCAAGCACCTGCGGGATGGCTCGCGGACCGATTTGGTCCGCGACGCGTGCTAACGGGCGCAGTGGTTTGGTGGGGAGTCTTCACGGCACTCACAGCGGCGATTCCCGTTTCGATCGGAGCACCGTTGGCTGCGCTCATTGCAGTCCGTTTCTTGCTGGGAGCGGGCGAAGCCATCATCTATCCCGCTTCCAATCAATTCGTGTCGCGATGGATCCCCACGCAGGAGCGCGGGGTCGCCAACGGTCTAATTTTTGCCGGCGTTGGCGCGGGTTCCGGCTTATCTCCTTTCCTGGTGATCTACACGATGGCGCATCACGGCTGGCGATTTTCCTTTTGGGTTTGCGCGCTGATCGGATGTGCTGCAGGCGTTGTGTGGCATCTCGCGGCTCGCGACACTCCCGAGGAGCACCCGCAGGTATCGCAAGTTGAGCTGACGAAAATCCATTCCGGTCTCACTCTCGGCTCACCTACAGATAGAACCGTCGGTGCCAGCTCGCTTTGGCCCAGAATTCTGACCAGTGGGGACATTTGGCTCGTCACCGCGAGTTACTTTTGTTACGGCTACGTTGCTTGGATTTTCTTCGCCTGGTTTTACAGGTACCTCAGCGAAGTGCGCGGGCTGAATTTGAAGGTCAGCGCGTTCTACGGAACGCTTCCCTTTCTTGCCATGGCAATATCGTCCCCGCTCGGAGGGCTCCTCAGCGACATGCTGACCCGCGCCGCCGGACGGCGTGTCGGCAGATGCGGTGTCGCCAGCTTTGCGATTGCTCTCGCAGGTGTCTTCCTTGCGTTCGGTTCCAGAGTCGATAACGCACGACTCGCAAGCGTTGTGCTTGCAGGAGGCGCCGGCGCTTTGTACTTGTCGCAGAGTTCGTTCTGGTCTGTGAGCGCCGACATGGGAGGTTCGTTTTCCGGTTCTGTCTCCGGATTCATGAACATGGGGGCGCAATCTGGGGGCGCGCTCACAGCCTCGCTGACCCCTTGGATTGCGGCGCATTACGGATGGACCGCCTCCTTCCTTGTCGCCGCCTCGTTGTGCGGGATCGGAGCATTTGCGTGGCTGCTGGTCGACCCCGACAGCAGGCAAGTTGCGGCGCCCCCATCGACGGTGGCCTGAAAACACCGGTCGAAAATCCGCCACTCCGCTACTTGTAACCGCAATGACGCAGTGCACACGATCACCGAATACGGATGAGTCGCCGATCTGCGGTTTTGCATTTAAACCGATTCAATCCTTGACAGGGCCGCGCGACAGGAATAGATTCCCGGCACCAGGCGTTCGCACCAGGGCATCGGATTCGGGTCCTCCGGTGGCTGTGCGTGCTGCGCCATCTCAAGACAGACGAAGAAACGTTTTGCGGGCCGACTCAGGAGAAATTGTATTCAGTCAAGAACCACGTAAGCGCTGGTCCTCAGTCAGAACAACGATTCAGCGGGCGCCACCAATGTCTTTCGGGAACTCGTGCGCCGCGAACCAAACTTCGCGGAAGCTCACAACAATCTCGGCTTGATGCTTTTGCAATCAGGTGACGCGCTCAAGGCTCAGGCGGAGTTTAACGAAGCCATGCGCCTCAACCCGCGTTGCGCGGGCGTGCACTACAATCTTGCATTGGCTTTACATCAGGAAGGAAAGGAGAGTGCGGCGCGAGCGGAGTTCGAGAAGGCCTACGAGATCTCTCCGGAGTTGAAGAACGCGCCCCGCCGATAATGCAATGAAAGCAATCCGATACGTGTCCTTGATTCTTCTGACGCCAATCGTGGCGTTCGCAGTGGAGGTGTGCCAGGTTACTTCGCCCATGGCCACCATTTCCATACCACACGTCGCGAAGGCGCCGGAGCTTAATACCGATCCCCACTCGAAAACGTGGTCGCGCGCGTCATCGGCATGGATCGAGAAGGATTGCTCGCAACAGCTCGATTATCCCAAACTCAAGACCGAGGTGCGCGCGTTTTGGACCGACTCTGATCTGTATCTCCTGTTCATCTCCCCGTATGATCAGCTGAATCTTTGGCTGCCTGCGGATAACAGCAAAGATCGCCTCAAGCTGTGGGACCGTGACGTGGTCGAGTTCTTTCTGGGAGACGATTGGACAGACATCAACCACTACCGTGAGTTCGAGATTGCGCCGACCGGTGACTGGGTCGACCTGGCGATCGATCTGAATAAGCAGAAATACGAAGCCAACTGGAATTCCGGATGGCAGCGACTGGGACGGATTGATGAGACAAATCACGTGTGGTACGCCGTGGCGCGCGTCCCGCTGAAGTCCGTCAGCGAACAGCCCGTAAAGCCGGGCACGAAATGGCGCGGCAACCTGTACCGCATCGATGGCCTCGGTGAAGATCCGCAGCGTCACTTCATGTGCTGGCAACCGACCTGCGTCGTCAAGCGCGACGCCAATCATGTGCCCGAACACTTTGGAACGTTGATCTTCACTAAGTAAAACGCTCGCCGAGGGAATCGTACTTGAGTAGATCACTTGGAGCAGGTCTCCCTATCGCCGCGCACAGCGGGCCGAAACGCGGATTGGATTTTCGAGGTGTTTGGCGTAGATTCTCCTGCCAGCACTAGCGGGAGAAAATGCGGATTTTTTCGAGGCGATGGTTCACTGCAACATTGCACGAGGAGGGGTCTTGTTCGAGCGGAGAATCTTACACGCAATTCTAGTGATATGTGCCGGAAGCATGTCGGCGTCCCATTACGCCCGCGCGCAGCAAAGCTATGAGGTAATCGCGCAGAACGGCGTCCCCATGAAGACGCGTGACGGGGTGACCCTCCGTGCGGACATTTACCATCCAAAGGCTGACGCGAAATTCCCCGTCATCCTGATGCGCACACCCTACGACAAGAGCGTGGGCTGGGCGGTCTCGCCGGCGTATCAGATTGCTGCGCACGGGTACGTCGTCGTCGTGCAGGACGTCCGTGGGCGCTACACATCGGAGGGCGAATTTTACCCTTTCCGCCACGAGTCGGACGACGGCTACGACGCAGTCGAATGGGCGGCGGCGCTACCATACTCGAACGGAAAAGTCGGCATGATAGGCGGTTCCTACGTCGGTGCAACACAGATGCTGGCTGCGATTGCTCACCCTCCACATCTTGCAGGAATCTGCCCTGTGGTGACGGCCAGCAACTATCATGATGGCTGGACCTATCAAAGCGGAGCGCTCGAACAGTGGTTTGACCAAAATTGGACGACCCAGCTCGCCACGAACACGCTATGGCGACTGATTGCGAAAGACACGAACGCTCTGCTGGGCGCGCCCACGCTTCCGCTCACTCACTACCCGGCGTTCAACTACTCGTCGCTTCCGGCAGGTGCCGAGGCCACGGCTCAGATTGCGCCATATTATCTCGATTGGCTCGCGCATCCCGCCTATGATGCATATTGGAAACAATGGTCCATCGAGGAGCACTTTCCGGATATCCAAGTCCCCGCCCTGCACATCGGCGGCTGGTACGACATTTTTCTAGGCGGTACGCTAAGGAATTACATGGGAACCAAGGCGCACGGCGCTACGGACGCGACCCGCAACGGGCAGCGCCTGCTGATACAAATTGGCGGGCATGCCGGCTTCGGGCGGCGGATCGGCGACGTCGAATTCGGCGATGAGGCGCTCAAATTCTCTTCTACAAGTGTCGTGATTGACTGGTACGACTATCTGTTCAAGGGAACCCAGAACGAGTTTGCCGTCGAAGGGTCTGCTGCCGCAGGCAAGCCCGTGCACATTTTTGTGATGGGCGAGAACAAGTACCATCAGGAGTCAGATTGGCCTCCGCCGGAAGGCAAAATCACCCGCTACTTCCTTCACTCGGGCGGTTCGGCCAATTCTCTGCGTGGCGACGGCGGCCTCTCCGCCACTCCACCAAAAAAAGAAGCGTCTGACAAATTCACGTACGATCCCGTAAATCCTGTGCCCTCCATTGGCGGCTCGCTCTGCTGCGACGCCGACCACTATGAACCGGGCCCGCGCGACCAGCGCGCCGCTGAAAATCGCAACGACGTGCTTGTCTATTCGACCAAGCCGCTTGCCGAGAACGTGGAAGTCACCGGCCCGGTGCTGCTGGAGCTGTGGGCCAAGTCTTCTGCAGTGGACACCGATTTTACGGCAAAGCTCGTGGACGTCTCACCCGAGGGCTTTGCCACAAATCTGACCGACGGAATTCTGCGCATGCGCTATCGCGAGTCGCAGGAGAAGCAGGTACTGATGAATCCGGACCGGGTCTACAAAGTTACGGTGGATCTGTGGGCCACGAGCAACGTCTTTAAGAAGGGGCACATCATGCGCCTGGAGGTTTCCAGTAGTAATTTCCCGCGCTTTGATCGCAACTTAAACACCGGCGCGGACCAGGCGGTAAGCCGCGAGTTTGTCTCAGCCACCAACACCATACTGCACGACGCCGAGCATCCCTCGGCGCTAGTGGTTCTTGTGAAGCCCGCGGGAGCCGCACCATGATGAATGCTCTCGGAGAAAGACACCTCGGTTCAAATTAGGTTCGATTGAGAAATTTGAGGAAAAGTGGTTCTGGTCTCCATGCGACACCATAAGGGACTTGGGTTTTCCGATTTCTCGGTTCGGGACCAGGAGGTCGAAGCTTCAAGTCCTTTCGCTCTCCTACTTCTGTGTCCATCCAGATCTCACTCGAAGTCCAACAGAAGAGAACGTATTCGCCTTTTTTTCTGAGATACACTCCGGCCACTGGGGTGGTCTATTGACGTTTTCCGCTCTATAAGAACGAATCTAGATAAATCGATTGTCGATTGAATTCCTTTTGTTATAGTCTCTGCGCGCACAATTCTCAAACGCCTGGGAATGGGTGCCAAAACCCAGGCTCCTATTTTGGCCTCACTCGTCGCCGGACTTGTGCGCGCAGACTTCGTCGGAGGATGTTATTCATGCGCTGTTTCTCTTTCGCGTTGTTGGTTTCGATTTTTTCCCCAGCAAGTCTGTTCGCTCAGGCGCCACAAGGTCCCGCTCCGACCTACACAAAAGACGTCGCGCCGATTTTGCAGAAGCATTGCCAGACCTGTCATCGGCCAGGCGAAGCGGGTCCGTTCTCCATGCTTACGTATGAAGACACGAAGCCTTGGGCCGCAATGATGAAGCGCGCCGTACAGCAGAAAGCGATGCCCCCGTGGTTTGCCGATCCCACTTACGGTCACTTTGCGAACGAAAGGTCGCTCACCCCGGAAGAGATTCGGACCCTGGTGGCCTGGGTGAATGCTGGCGCCCAAATGGGCGATCCCAAGGACATGCCGCCGCCGGTCCATTTCGAGGAAGGCTGGGGAATTCCAAAACCCGATGTGGTTTTCCAATTGCCAGGAGTATTTTCTGTGCCGGCTTCCGGAATGTTGGAATATCAATACGTGATTGTTCCAACCGGATTCGCGGAAGACAAATGGGTACAGATGATTGAAGTGCGGCCGACGGACCGGTCTGTGGTGCATCACATTATCGCGTACTTGCGCGAGCCGGGCTCGAATTATTTCAAGGACCAAAAGCCCGGTATATTTTTTGAAGCGCCACCGCCAAAGGCTGACGAAAAAACAGACACGAGCGCGTTGCCAAGCGATTTTCTAGTGGGATACGCGCCGGGACAACCTGCGGAGATTTTGTCACCGGGGCAAGCGAAGCTGATCAAAGCTGGTACAGACATTGTTTTTGAAGTGCACTACACGCCGAACGGAAAAGCGACGACGGATCGTACGAAGCTTGGTCTAATTTTCGCGAAAGAGCCGCCGAAGGAGCGCGTGCTGACGCTTTCCGCGGTGAATGGGACGTTCAAGATTCCACCTGGTGACCCATATTACAAAGTAGACGCGTCATTCGATGTAGTCAAGGACGTGAAATTGGCGGGGCTGCATCCGCACATGCATGGACGAGGGAAAGATTTTGAGTACCGGCTCGTTTACCCTGACGGGCAGAGAGAGACGATACTAAAGGTTCCCGTCTACAACTGGCATTGGCAGCTTTGGTACAACTTTGCAGAGCCAATGACACTACCGAAGGGCACGAAAATCGAGTGTACGGCTCATTTCGACAATTCAGCAAACAATCCAGAAAACCCGGACCCGACAAAAACAGTAATTTGGGGTCAGCAAAGCTGGGACGAGATGATGGTTGGATTCTTTAATTTGGTCTTTGACGCGAAGATCCCGGCGAAAGACGTGATGCCGCCGCCCAAAACCGAGACAGCCACCGGGAAAAACTAGCCGTGGCGAATACACTCAAACTTTAGGCCGTTCGTTTCATTCGAGAAATCGCGCGCGAGGAACATTAGAGATGAAGACATGGCGCTTTGTTTTGTTTTTCTTCTCCGTGGCAGCATGCAGTTTGTGTTTCGCGCAAACCGAGCAGTCCAACAAAAAGCATGTACTGGTGATCGGTGAGGAAAAGGGCTATCGGCACGAATCGGTAACGCATGCGATGGCGACGATTGATCACCTGGGACGCGAGACAGGATTGTGGGATACAACGATCCGAACTGACACAGAAGCGCTGACCAAGAAAAAACTCGAGTATAACGCCAAGAATTTGAATGATTTCGATGCTGTAATCTTCTTTACCGGTGGCACTTTGGAAATGGATGCGCAGCAGAAGGTGGATTTCCTTTCGTTCGTTCGCGACGATGGGAAAGGCTTCATCGGTATCCACAGCGCGGCGATTACATTCATGGATTGGCCGGAATACGGCGAGATGGTTGGCGGTTATTTCGACGACCATCCATGGGGAACGTTTGACGCCCCTATTCTTGTCGAAGATCCGCAATTTCCGGGGATGCAGCAATTTCCCGCTTCCTTTTCGCTAAAGGATGAGATTTATCAAATTAGGAACTACTCGCGAGACAATTTGCGCGTGCTGATGCGGCTTGACGCGAACAAACTGGATTTAAAAAATCCGAGAGTGCATCGCGCGGACCGCGACTTTGCCGTTACCTGGGCAAAGATGTATGGAAAAGGACGCGTGTATTACTCGACGATCGGCCATCCACAGGAAAATTGGGACAATCCACAGATTCAGAAAATGTATACGGAGGCAATCAAGTGGGCTACACGCCAGGTGGATGCGGATGTGAAGCCGCGGCCAGCGCCTGTGAACTAAGAGCAGTACGGATTTTTTCGATCTGCAAATGAGGCGGAAAACCATGTGGAGACTTCTTGTATCTCTTTTGATTCCTTTTACTGTCTGGGGGCAAAGCGTCCATCCAATTTTGGCGATTGGTTCACCTGCTCCACACTTTTCGTTGCCGGGCGCAGATGGAAAAACGCACAGTCTCACGGACTATTCTTCCAGCGCCGTACTGGTCGTCGTATTTACCTGCAATCACTGTCCCATTGCCCAGATGTACGAGCATCGCATCCAACAACTCGCATCGGATTACCGCGACAAAGGAGTGGCGGTGGTGGCTATTCAGCCAAATGATCCGAAAGCGATTCGTATTGATGAATTGGATTCCTCCGACATCAGCGATAGCCTGGAAGAAATGAAGATCCGCGTCGAATACAAGCACCTGCAATATCCCTATCTATATGACGGTGAAACGCAGGCTGTAACGCGCGCCTATGGCCCGCAGGCTACGCCGCACGTCTTTGTATTCGATCAAGAACGCAAACTACGCTACGAAGGGCGCATAGACAACAGTTATCGCACCGAACTGATAAAGACTCAGGATGCACGCAACGCCATGGATGCGCTTTTGGCACACAAGGAAGTTCCGATAAGTCATACGGGTGTGTTTGGCTGCTCGACGAAGTGGCAAGAGAAACAGTCTACGCGTTTAGAAGCTCTACAAAAACTCGACGCGCAGCCCGTACAACTGGAACCAGCTTCCGTGGACGACTTGAAGAAACTGCGAACGAATCCAACGGGCAAGATGATGCTCGTTAGCTTCTGGGCCACGTGGTGCGGTTCTTGTATTCATGAGTTTAGCGAATTGGAAGACACCTATCGCATGTACAGTGTGCGCGATATGGCTTATATCACCGTTGCTACTAACATGCCTGACGAAAAAGACAGCGTTCTGCGCATGTTGAAGGCTAAGCACGCAACCAGTCGCAATCTATTGTTTGCATCAGAAGATACTGCGGAGCTGCAGGCGGCGTTTGATCCAAAGTGGGAGTCGGCTGTCCCATATACGGTTTTACTTTCGCCTGGGGGTAAGGTGCTCTACCAAAAATTGGGCCCCGTTGATATTTTGGAATTGCGCCGCACGATTCTCGCAAACTTGCCCTCGGAGTATATCGGCTTCAACAAATATTGGATGAGCGAATAGTTTCATTCCATCCCGGTTCACCTTTTTGCAAGATAAAGAGACAGACAGCACTTTGGCTGCGGTGAAAAAGTGAAGACGGTATCCTTCGGCGCAAGAAAACATCTGATAGTTTCTTGCGTCGCCGTTCTGGCTTTCACTTTTTCGCTGTCTTGTTCCGCGCAAGAATTCAATTTAATGCCTTGGCCGGCGCGAATCGAACAGGGAGAAGGATTTTTAAAGCTTGTTCAATTGCCGCGGTTTGAAGTCAAGGGAGGCGACGAGCGCGTTCAATATGCAATCGTTCATTTCAGGCGCCAGCTGGAGGCAGAAACAAAGCTTTCTTCTAGAAGAAGGGTGGACAAGAGCGCCGCGCCTCTTTTGGTCATTCGCTGCGATACGCCCGGCCAGAAGGCGCAAGCGCTTGGCGAGGACGAAAGTTACAGCCTAGTAGTTGATGAAAATAAGGTTGAGCTGACAGCTGCCACTCCGCTCGGCATTTTGCGTGGAGTCGAAACTCTGCTTCAGTTGGTCCAGAAAGATAAGCACAGGTGGATCATTCCGGCTGTTCGCGTGGAAGATCGCCCTCGGTTCCCCTGGCGCGGATTGATGATTGATGTCTCTCGGCACTTCATCCCTCTTGAAGTTATCAAGCGCAACGTCGACGGCATGGCAGCAGTGAAACTCAACACACTCCATCTCCATCTCTCCGATGACGAAGGGTTTCGAGTGGAAAGCAGGAACGCTCCAAAACTCCAAGAACTTGCCTCCGACGGCGAATCCTACACGCAGGATCAAATTCGAGAGCTACTCTCGTACGCGCGTGAACGAGGCGTTCGCGTGGTTCCGGAGTTTGATATTCCCGGACACGCAGTAAGCTGGTTGATCGCTCATCCCAACATCGCATCGGCACCGCCGCCGGCACATCTAGTGCGCGGAATGGGCGACGACGTTCGTCCACCCATTGATCCCACCCGAGAAGAGACCTATCAAGTACTGGACAGTGTGCTGGGCGAAATGGCTTCTCTGTTTCCGGACCCGTATTTTCATATTGGTGGCGATGAAGTCGATGGAAAATATTGGGATGGCAACCAGCAAATTCAGGAATGGATGCGCGCCCACGACATAAAAGATAATCACGAGCTGCAAACCTACTTCAGCAAGCGCGTTCAGTTGATTCTCGCCAAACATGGAAAACACATGGAAGGGTGGGACGAAATTCTTAATCCAGATCTGCCAAAGGATACATTGGTGCAATCCTGGCGAGGATCGGAAACTCTCGCGAACGCGGCGCGGATGGGATTTCCAACGATTCTCTCAGCTGGTTGGTATCTCGATCTAATGTATCCCGCATCACGGCACTATGCCATCGAGCCACTGAGCGGAGAGAGTGCCTCTCTTTCCGACGCGCAGAAAGCGTTAATTCTTGGGGGAGAAGCCGCTCAATGGACGGAATACGCGACACCTGAAAACATCGACAATCGACTTTGGCCGCGGCTCGGCGCGATCGCTGAGCGTCTTTGGTCCCCCGCTTCCATCACGGGGGTAACGTCTATGTATAAACGGCTTGACGCTCTCAGCATCAGCCTGGAGCGGCTCAAGTTACTCCACAACGTAAATAACCGAAAGATGCTGGATCACATCGCTGGAAAGACACCGCAGCAATTGTTTGAGACGCTGTCTGCGGTCGTGGAGCCGGTGAAAGATTACGAACGCGAAAAGACTCAGGTTTTCAGCACGCAAACCCCGCTGAACCGCTTGGTAGATGCCGTTTCCCCAGAAAGCAATGTCGGACGCGAATTCAACATATTGGCCGAGCAGGCAATTCAGGATCCTAATTCACGGCTTGAACTGCGCAAATGGTTCAAGCGGTGGCGCGACAACGACGCGAGGCTGCTGCCGTTCCTCTCTTCTTCCAGCTCCCTTCAGGAATTAATTCCCCTGTCCCATGAGCTTTGCAGCCTTGGATCAACTGGATTGGAGGCGCTCGACACTATTGAAGCCGGAAGTCCTGTTACGGCAGACAAGCGCAACCAGCAATTAACAGCCATAGATGAGGCGGCCAAACCTCGTGCCGAGCTATTCCTAGTGGTTAGCTCCGGGGTTCGCCAACTGGTTGCGGCGGAACGCTTGGCTGAATGATTCAGCAGCCTGCTCATTATTCGAGCAACAACATAAGCACTAACAGTATCTCTTCCCTCTTTCACTTTTGAAGCGATAACCAGAAAAGAAGCAATGAGGAAGACTCCGCGCATCAGTCTTGCAAACAAAGAACCCCCAATGACCTACTCCGGTAAGCGAACAAATCGCGAAATCACTTAATGTTTTTGTCGTCTATAATGCGTGTGAACGGCATATAGCGAACTGCGCGCCGCTGTAAAAAGCGTCTTGCCGTCGCTTCCACCGAACAAGAGTTGTGTCGGCCGCTCCGGAACCTCAATCGTTTCGATAAATTCCCCAGAAGGGTCGTAGACGAATATCTGTCCCGCCGCAATGTAGACATTGCCCTGTTCATCAGCAGCAACACTCTCTCCACCCACTTCTTCAAACAGTTTCAGATTTGTGATGTTGCCGTCCGGGTCGACGTTGGCCGAATAGGTCTGCTGTTCCGACTCGTCCGTGACGTAGAAAGTTTTGCCGACGTTCGCCGGCGCCAGCCCAAACGCGCGAAGCACGTCATGAATTTTCGAACCGTAATACAGTTCGCCATTCACGAAGTCTTTTCCGGCAGGTATAAACGTGCTTCCGTCCAGGGAAACAAACTGGTAGGCCTTTTTCGAAGGAATCGCGTCCGCGAAGTCATTCTCATTGCGCCAAAAGTTAACTGGAAGCACGGCCGTCAAACCCAGCCGAGGAATCGGCTGCTCCGCTTTCAGAAGCGTGACTTCGTCCGACGCCGAGTCGGGCTTGAAACTGTATGCAGTGCCTTTGCCCCCGTATGAGATGACAATCAAATTGCCTGCCTTATCAAACGCAAGTTGCACAGGATCGAGGGGATTGTCGCGGACTTTCGATAGTTGATGATCCGCAACCGACCAGCGATAGATCGTCTGCCATTTAGCATCCACAAAATAAATATTTCCTGAACCGTCGACAGCTCCACCGGAGATGTTGTAGAAACCGCCTGCTAGTCTTTCGAGTTGCGCGCCTTCGGCGACAATTTGGGACTGATGTTTGCTCGCCGGTTGAGGCTTATTTCCAGAAAGGTCGAGCCACGCAAACTCACGCTGCCGGACGATGACGTCATGATCCTGATCATGGACAGCGTTGTCGAAAGAAACCTTGCTATCACTGTAGCAATGGATATTGCGTAGTCGGATGTTTTTGGAATTCGAGATACGAATTGCGTCCGGGAAAGGCTGATAACTGCTCACAACCCTGTACATGTGCATGTTGGCAAAAAGAAGATTGCTGGAATTTCGAATTTCGAGAGGTAGAGCAAAGCCGCCTTCGCCGCGCTCTTCTTCGGTCTGCAGCGCAAAGACCTGCCAATTGGAAGCGTCATCGAAAACCGCTTCGCTACGAACGTGATGTTCGCTGGAGATCTCGTACACCCTGCCTTCGGTGGAGGTATTGCTGACGTACAAACCCGCTTGTGCAAACGTGCTGGGCGTCCAAATATTGACGAACGTACCGCCACCTCCATTCGTAACCCACAGGCTCGGGTACTGACCGTCCCAACGGCGCTCAAAGTCAGAATCAGCAGTATGCGTATTGTTGTAAATCTGGCTCCGGATTTTGCCGCTGTCCTTTGCGCTAGCGTCGGGATCGATTGTTCCGTGTCCTCCCAGAAATCGAACATCATTCATCAAGGACTGGCTCCCAGCCATCCATCTGACTCCTACGGCGCGTGGATTGATTCCGTTCGTGTAGACACCGATTCCGGTCACGATGTTTGCGCCGCCTTCTGGCGTCTCAAGCAGAGGTTTTGGACCGCCCACACTCTGGAAAGCTGCTGTTCTGTCGGCCAGGACTAGCCTCGTCGTGCTCGGGTGAAGGCCAATTAGAATTGTGTCCGGCTTCAGCGTAATCGTGTCCGTAACTAAATATTGGCCGGACGGAAAATAGAGAACACGATGTGCAGCAATAGCCTTCTTCAGTATTTCCGTATCGTCCGTCTTTGCATCCCCATGTGCTCCAAAACTGCGAACATTGATCCAGCTATCCATGGCTGGTAAATCGGGTATGTCTGAACGGACTAGCTCCGGCAGGCTGGCCAATGCTTCCGTTTGAAAGATGCTTCGGATCTCCCCTGATTCGCCGATGTCGTTGAAATGAAAGCCATGCGAAAACACCTTCACGGCATACGTCTCGCCAGAAGCCTTCATTTCCTTTCCACTCTCGCGAAACGAGGCAAACACAGACACTTTGCTGCACACAAGATTTTCGGCGTTGATTTCGGTCCGCCGATTGTTCTCATTACTAATCACGAATGCAGGCCCGCTTATGTTTTCGAGACGCCCGTCTTTGATCCACAGTTCATCCGCATACTTTGGATCGATAGAAATGGCAGTGGGAACATTCTTGAATTGTGGACGAATTAAGGTCAGCCCAGCTTCATGCTCGCGAATTGCCGCCTTGCTTTGGCCTTCAAAAGTGGCGTCAATTACCGTGAATTGCCATCCTGGAGAAGGCTTTCGCGTCCAGATCCCGTACTGGCCACCATGGAAATGGAGATCGATCGCGACATTGCCTCCATCGTGAATGCCTGCAAGACCGGAACCCGTGCGAAAATCCATGTGCGACAGATAGCAGTGCTGCGCGTAACGGGCGCGTACCCCTACAGCTCCAGGGTTGCCGTCTTGGATCTCGATATCGATATTGCTCATGGCTGAATAAAATGTTCCCGGATTCGCATCCGGAGGAGTCGTATTCGGTCGTCCGGCCGCACCTTCTCCGACATTTTCAAATCCCTGTGGACGTGCCCCCGCAAAAAACACCATGTATGCTGGTCCTTGCTGGAAGCCCGGCGTATTGGGCGCCAACACAAACACGGGCCGTGTCGCGCCAAATCCAATCAACCTGATACCCGGCCAGACATAAATCGTCCTGCTCACGCAATAGCGGCCGCTGGGGATAAACACAATGCCTTGATTCGTGGTTTCCTGAACCTTATTGATCGCTCGCTGCAGGGCATCCGTGTCGTCAGTCACACCGTTGCCCTGCGCGGAAAACCCGCCCGTGTCTAGATACACCGCTTTTGCATCGTTCGGCCTGGCTGTGTAGTAGGACGATCCGAAAATGGGCGCGGCGGCAGACAGTAAAGCGGCAAACAAAAAAAGATTTCGTTTCATGCTCACGATATCCTCATTGGCGTGGCTCTCCGGAGTTTCTGCAATGCCAAAATAAGATAAATCGTTTGCCTTATGGACAGCAACGCCCCGCCAACCTCTTCGTCACGTAAAGACAATGCCCCCAAATTCATGTTGGGAGAAGTCTTGCGGTTTGATATATAAGGAGCACAATCGTTTGTCTTCCGCCTTCTCGGATGCACGGGAAATAGGGACTTCGAACGTCATGGGGGAAACGGGATGTGGCAGACAACTCGTCGAGACTTCCCGCCGCTTCGGGTTAGATAGAGTTTTTGGATCTGCACAATGTCCCTGGAGGGTGTGTGAAGAAACGGTCATTCCTGAAAGCAATCGTATTCTCTTCCGTGCTATTGCTAGCACCTGCCGTGCGCGGTAATGAGATCCCCAACGCAGCTTGGAAGCGCCCGCTCGGCCTTCCCCTAGAAAATCCAGGCGTTAAACGCGGTGCCACCGACATTGATGACGGCTATTGGCAAGGCGCTCCCGTGGGGGGCTTCGGCTCCGGAACATTTTCCAGAACCTATCGCGGCGATTTTGCGCGCTGGCACATTAAAGCCGGCGTTCACAAATACGAAACACCCTATGCCAATCAGTTCGCCATGTTTCAGCAGTCTGAAGGCGACTCGCAAGGTACCGCGCAAGTCTTGATGACAGATCATCCTCATGGCGACCAACTATCTAGTTGGCAATGGAACTATCCCGTCGGTGCGGGAGAATATTCGGCTCTCTATCCCAAGTCTTGGTTTGACTACCAGTGGGACAAATTTCCCGCTCACGTAGTTCTGGAGCAGTTCTCTCCCGTTCTTCCAGATAACTATCGCGAATCAAGCTATCCAATTGCTGTCTATCGCTGGCACGCGGAAAACCCAACAAAGCGTGCGGTCACGGTTTCTGTTCTTCTTTCCTGGACCAACATGGACGGTTGGTTCCGCACCTTCACTCGTGATTTCAAAGGAGCTCCCAATCAAGGAAATCACAATCATTTTGTGAGCGAAGTCGCTAGCCAATTGGGAACGATGAAGGGCGTCGTATTCGAACGCAACCGCGCCGACGGCGTTGAAAATGAATGGGACGGCCAGTTTGCGATCGCCGCGCTTGACTCTCCCGGCGTGGAGGTCACCTATCAAACGACGTTTCTCGCAGACGGCGATGGAAGAGCAGTCTGGATGCCCTTTTCAAAAGACGGAAGGCTTGCGGATAGCGATGTGTCTTGGGTAAGCGCCGGCGAAAAGTTCGCAGGTGGGATCGCCGTGCGTTTCACGTTGCAACCCGGTGAAAAGAAAATCATCCCAATGGTTATCTCTTGGGATTTTCCCATTGTCCAGTTTGGCCAGGGACGGAAATGGAATCGGCGTTACACGGATTTCTACGGAACTTCTGGAAATAATGCTTGGGCGATCGCCCGCGACGGACTCCTCAATGCCGCGTTTTGGAGCAATGCCCTCGATACCTGGCAGGCGCCATTCATCAGCGATGAAAGCAAGCCTCTCTGGTACCGGGGCATGCTCTTCAATGAACTCTACACTCTCACGGACGGGGGCACATTCTGGGGCCGTCCCGCAGGAGGCGATAAGAAAGCTCCAGCCTCTTTTGCGCTCCTCGAATGTTTTGACTACGCCTACTACGCCACTCTGGATGTTCGATTCTATGCATCCATGCCTCTGCTCAAATTCTGGCCGAAAATCGAAGAACAAGAACTCCGCGAATTTGCGGATACCGTTCCGCGCGAGTATCCGGATAAAGGACTCTGGGTTTGGAAATCTCAGCAAACCGGTCAGCCCGTTCTGCACAAGCGCAAGAAAAAAGGCGCTGTACCCCACGACCTGGGTGTACCCGAAGGCGACCCTTTCATTTCGGTCAATGAACCTGGCTGGCAGGACACCAATGACTGGAAAGACCTGAATTCGAAATTCGTTCTGATGGTCTATCGGGACTATGTTTTGACAGGCCGTCAGGACACCGCTTTTCTTCGTGAAATGTGGCCTGCCATGAAAGAAGCCATCGCCTACTTGCGGCAGTTCGATCACGGTAGCGGCGTCCCCGAAAATAGCGGCTATCCCGATCAAACCTACGATTCATGGACCGTTCGCGGCGTCAGCGCCTACTGCGGCGGATTGTGGCTGGCCGCCTTGCGTGCGTCGGAAGAGACTGCTCGCATTCTTGGAGACCCCAAAACAGCCGAGGAATATCACGCATTATTTCTTAAGGGCCAAAAATCATTTGTGAGCAAGCTCTGGAATGGCGAATATTTCAACTACGACATGGAAAGCCCCGGCCGTGACGACGTGCAGGCAGATCAACTTGCTGGACAGTGGTACGCGAATATGACTGGCTTAGGCGATTTAGTCCCTCGCGATATGCAGCTGTCGGCCCTCAAGAAAATCTTTGCGTTCAACGTCATGAAGTTCGGCAACGGTGAAATGGGTGCTGCAAACGGGATGTCCGCAAAGGGCGCCATCCTCAGCGACAACGAACAAGGCTTAGAGGTTTGGGCTGGTACGAGCTTCGGTTTGGCCGCACTCTTTCTTAGCGAAGGAATGAAGGACCAGGCCTACAAAACAGCATGGGGCCTCTATCACGTCATTTATGAAACCAAGGGCTATTGGTTCCGCACTCCCGAAGCGTGGGACGTAAACGGAAATTTCCGCGCCTCCATGTACATGCGTCCCGCCGCAGTATGGGCCATGGAGATGGTGAAGCCTGGTACAAATGAAGTAGCAGCTAGATAAGAAGAACTCCACGCGCCACCTAACGCGCGGGTCTCGGTTGCGCGGCGTTGGCCTTCTGGTGCGAGGTGAATACGTTCACCATGAATTCGTAGAGGGTAAACCTCTATGGCCGCACACCCTCTGCCCGGCGACTTCCGGCAATTGCTCGCCGCCCATCAATCACTGTTAGGTTGTTTTCTCCCATAGTGGACACGTATGCCTTATTGGCCGCCGTATCCACCGCGATAGCATAGGGACCATTTCCGGTCGCCACCGTTGCGATCACCGAGTTATTGGCGCCGTCGATCACCGTTACGTCGTCGCCGTGTGTGTTCGCCACATAGATCGTGTGAGTCGCTGAGTTGATTCCAATTGCTTGAGGACGCGTGCCCACGGCTACTGTCGCAATCACCGAATTATTTGCTCCATCGATCACCGTCACATTGTCGCTCGCATAGTTCACTGCGTAGACTCGGTTCGCCACTGAATCTACGCCGACCGCACAAGGAATATCTTCCGTCTTAACTGTAGTGGTCTCGTTGGTCGCGCCATCGATGACCGTTAGATTGGAGGAGCCTTTGTTCGCAACATAGATCTTGTTTGTCACCGGATTCTGCGCGATGGCCCAGAGATGTACTCCCGCCACCACCGTGGTAGTGTTGTTCGTCGCGCCATCCATCACCGTTACGTTTTGGCTTTCGTAGTTAGTCAAATAGAGTTTGTTCGTTACTGGGTTTACCGCAATTGCGTCCGCCTGAATTCCTGCTTTGAGATTGCTGGTCGCGTTGGATACACCGTCGATCACCGTCATCGTGTTGCTGAAGGTTTTCGATACATAAATCTTGTTGGACGTCGGATTTGCCGCGACCACGTAGGGAAGAGCTCCCACTTCCACTGTCTTGCTCACCGTGTCGGTTGCCCCATCGATCACAGAGACCGTGCCGCTTTCCGAGTTTCCTACATATATTTTGTTAGTCACTGGATTTACGGCGATCGCCACGGGTTTCGACCCGACCCTTACCGTTCTTGTGGAATTGACCGAGCTGCCCACCACTGTGACAGTGCCGTCGCTGGAATTCACTGCGTAGACTTTGCTGGTCTTCGGGTTCACTAGGACGGCGTAAGGACTGATTTGCGTGCCTGTCGCTGCAGGCATCTCTGCCTGAGTCGATATCGTGCCCAGCCACAGCACCGCATCTTCGGTCAGCTTGTTCTGAATGGGACTCGTAAATATCTTGTCGCCGTGTCCCATATTCATATAGAGCATTTTGTATTTCGTGTTTGTCCAAACGACCGGCAGGTCCCCACTTGTGAGGACATCCTTAAATCCAATCGGATAATTGGAAGGATCTAGAGTGACCAATACTCGCACGTCTCTATTTAGGCGGGGCTTGGTTTCCAGATGTACCACTCGTTGTCAGGCGATATGAAACTCTCTGGAATGTGCCTTGTAACAGGATGTGACCGGTCATCAACGGTCAGCTTTGCGGGCAATGGGGGCCAGCTATTGATGTGAAATGTGCCGCCACCCAGGAAATCCACGAACCACGGCCAGTTTGAATCTTTATCGTTGTACGCGGCCACGTGAAAACCCAGCCAGGCGCCTCCGTTTTCAATATATTTTTGAAAAGCTCGCTTTTGCTCGGCGTTTGAGGGTTCGTCATTCAGCCAGACAACCACTTCGTATTTTCTAAGATTGGAATCATTCATGTCGTCCCAGTTGCTCGTCGAATCAAACGTAAAGTTGTTTTTTTCCGAGATGTCGGAAAAGAACTTTAGCGCGCCCTCAGCAAACAGGACGTGGTCGGGTTCCACCTTCGTGGAGTAAAAAGCTAGAACATTGAAAGACGTTTGCTGGCCAAACGTAGCTGTCGAGGAGAACATCGCCGCCACACACAGCGCAAGCGCAAGGAAGTATTTCTTCACTGGCGAGCCGCCCAAAAGATGGAATTGGTGAAGAGAGTCGTGAAGGCAGAATTCTGGAATAGTTCGGGGTGGTGCCCCATAAAAATATAAATATTCCTGGCCTTGTAGCGCTCGTTTGTCCAAACCACGGGATGATCTCCCATCTTGGTCGTGGTATCCGGCGAGTAGGTGCCTTCATCCACCCGGGCAAGGACGTGCACATTCGGACGTGGCGACTTGTTATATGTGTACCACTCTTCGTCTTTCACCATGAACGATGCGCCGAGATTTTTCACTGCCGGGTGAGGTGCGTCTTCTACGACTACCGTTGCGGTCGCGAATTTCGGAATATAGCCCGTGAATCGAATATCCCCCATGAAATGGGAGAACCAGGGCCACATTTTGTATCCATCAAATTCGCCTAGCAAGGTAGCGTGATGAAACCCAATCCATCCGCCACGACCCTCCTCAATGTATTTCACAAAGGCACTCATAGCTGTTGGCGTCCAGCGATACGGTGGATAATCGAGCTGGATGAATAACTGGAAGTGAGATAGGAATGCGTCGTCGATTTTGTCGGTATTCTCTATGTAATCGATGGAAAAATTGCTATCCGTCGCCAGTTTTTGCAACCAAACCTTCGCCGCGTCGACAAACGGCTGATGTATCCCGCCATGTTCAGCCAATGCAACTACCCTGAATTTTGGCTTGGAATCCTGCGCCGGGCTTGTATGTATTGGGGCAAGCGACAGCAGAAGGAAGATCCACCAGCAACGGCGAGCCGGAAACCACGAGCGCACTAGATATGAAAATGGCATCGGCGTTCCTTATCTTAATCTTTGGTTGGAGGTGCAAGAGCGCAATCGAGGAACTCGCGTCTCGATCGCGCAATTGGGGAAGCCCCGTGCATCGTGATCCAGAGCAGGAGACTTGGATAATCGCCCTCGCTTGGAATCACGGAGTTCCATTCGCTAGACAAACGATTGCGTGAAATCTATACCACGTTTTTAGAATGAAAGGAATATTGAAGCATCGCCGTAATCCCTTACCGATGGTTTCGAAGGAAGGCGAGCCAACGTTTGGCCGAGTCAAGATCTCTCCGCGCTCGTTTCATCCAACGAGAAGTCGTTCGCTCAGAGACATCACAACCGAGCATGAGAAGCTCGCCACGGATGCGTAGCGCTCCCCACGTTGGGTTCTCAGCGACCATCCGGACAATCAATTCCCGAACTTCCTTCGATGCCTGTCGTCTTCCGGAGGTCCTCCTGACCTTGGAAGATCAACTTCCAATACAAACGGAATCTACCCCTCTGCCAATGCACCACGGTTTCCGGCGTGATCGCAATGAGGGACTGCTGCCATCCGGACCAAAATCGACGAATGGCGACCCAGAAGAGCTTGTCGAGTAGGCCCAATCTTGGCTGCGGATGCCGACGTTTCAGGACGACGAGTTGTTGACGGAGCGCGAGATGCTCGAGTAACAGGCTCCGACAGGCACGCAAGAGGCGAGCCAGCGTTCCGAAGCACAGGCCGATAAGTCGAAACACGGCTAGGAGTTAAACAGAACACTGACGGGAGGGCGCCTAAGTCATCGATTTCAAAGTCGGCCAGAGTTTTGGCGAACCACACCAGTGAGGACAAGTTCTTTTAGTTCGATTTCATGCGGACCCTGGCGCACTTCTACGATTAACGCATTATAAAAGGGCGCCCGTTTGGAGTAGGTTTTGATCGTTCGCATCAACGCAAGGCACCTGCGCAGCCTGGCTGCACGATCTGCTCAAGCCTCATGTCACACAAGTGTTGGTCTGCGACCCGCGCAAAAATAACCTGGGGAAAGTTGGGAACAAGAACGATCGCAACGATGCACGCGAGTTGGCCGAGCTGTTGTACAGGGGCAATCTTAAGTCGGTCTATCACGGCGAATACGGCATGCGAGCTTTGAAGGAACTGGCGCGCAGCTACTTGGCGATCACTCGGGATCTGACGCGCGTGATGAGTCGGCTGAAAGCGATTTATCGAAGCTGGGGGATTGCTTGTGCTAGCCAGCAGGTGTACGCACCCCGCTACCGTGCAGAATGGCTGGCTAAGATTAGTGAAGCTGCTGTGCGCCGCCGCGCTGAATTTTAGTACCGGCAGTCCGATGCCTTAGCGGCTCTGCGTCAGCAAGCGCGGCGAGAACTCCTTGCTGAAAGCCGGGAACATTTCGCGGTGAAATTACTCCGCCAGATTCCTTCGATCGGTCCCATCCGCGCAGCACTCTTGGTTGCTTTGATCCAGACGCCGCACCGCTTTCGCACCAAGCGCCAGTTCTGGTCGACCTTAGGCTCGGGAGGAACGAGCCGGAGAAATAGCACGAAAGTTAGTGACTCTGCACGAGCGAAAAGGTGCTGGCACCCGCCGCAGAGGGTTGCTGTTGAGATTGGGAGGAAAAGGTGGTGAGGAGGGAAGTGGCCTCGTCGATTTGCTTGCGCGTCATCAGGTGCGAGAGCCGGTTGCGGCGGTCGGTGCCAGAGGCGTCACCTGCGGCGAGCGCGCGGGAATACCAAGTGTGGGCAGCGACGTAATCGAGTGGTAGGCCTTTCCCCTCCTCGCACAGGTAAGCTAGATTTGTTTCCGCGCTGGGCAGACCTTGCTGCGCGGCAAGCCGCAGCCATCGGGCAGCTTCCGTGTAATCGAGTGCGACGCCCAGACCTTTGTAGTAAGAAACTCCCAGACTGTTTTGAGCCTCGGCGGACCCTGAATCAGCTGCTGCGCGAAACCACCTGACTGCTTCTTTGTAATCGCGGGGCACCCCGAAGCCGAGGTAGTAAAATGTCGCCAGATTGCACTGGCCGACGGGATTCCCGTGTTGGGCGGAAGCGAGATACCATTCGAACGCCTTGCCCAAGTTCTTCGGGACACCCTGGCCATGCTGATGTAGAGAGGCCAGATTGTTTTCGGCGGACGAGTGGCCTTGGAGTGCCGCGGCACGGTAGTTCTCCGCGGCCTTGGCATAATCCCGAGGAACGCCTTGGCCATGTTCGTACAAGTAGCCGAGGAGGAATTCCGCGCCAGCATTACCCTGGGCTGTGGACGCACGGAGCCACTTGACAGCAGATTGGTAGTCCTCATTGGTGGAATCGTGGCGCAAATAAGACAGCGCGAGGTTGTATTGAGCAACGGCGTCGCCCTGTTCCGCCTGCGATCGCAGCTTGGAAAAGGACGTGCTGGCATTCTGCTGAGATTGTGGCGCGGCGTAACTGGGCTGAACCGCCACAAACACGGCGGCAAGAAGCAACAACCGGGTAAAAAACGAGTATGGCTGGCGCAGGTGCAAGTTCATCGTGGTTCCCCTTGTTGAAGCGGAAGTTCATCTCGGAACGCGAGACTCTTCTGGCCGGTTAAAAAAACGGCTGTAGAGCCAGCAAGCACCGCGAGCACACCACCGCACTGGCGCAGACGGGCCGGCGGCCCGGTGCCGCAAAAAAGCCGGCAGGGCACTCGTCCTCCCGGCACGCCGAACGCGTGACCAGCTCTCAGAACCACTCGGTTGAACTGGACTGCTACTGTAATAACGAGAGAACGCACGAAAAGGTTTGATGTTATTGCAAGATTTTTACAAAGCGTGTGTTCGAACTGCGGTTTTGATTGGCACGCCAGAGAATTGCCGGTGTCCTGCAGCGATTACGGCAAGAGGACCCGAGCATTCGAAAGGACGTTCGAATGTAGCGAAAAACTGATGCTTGTTCGCTGAAGCGCAACACTAAGTCATGGAGGAGCGCTTGGTGTAGAAAAGCTTAACTAAGCGGCCCACTGATTCAGAAACAACCAAGGAGGCTCCCCATGCAGAGCGTGTGGCGGGAATCGTGCCTTCTGCGTGGGTACAACCGCTGCTTTCCCGGAGCGCAACCTCCCGAGGCTCATTTCGATTTGTTTCGAGACTGGCAGGAGAGCACGAAAAACATCCGCGAATCCAAAACGAATCCGCGAAGAAAGATGTTTACTTTACCGGAAACGGCGAATGACAAGGTTGTGCCGATCGGAACGATATAAGCCCACGACGTACATAATTGCTTTCGCCTTGGTTGAATAAATGACCTGGCGAATACGCAGCAGTGGTTCGCGGCGCGGAGCGGCGAGGAGTTCTGCGATCCTCGGATCGGCGGCTGTCGCATCAATCTCTTCATCAGCATAGCCGAGTTCGACGTTGTGATTGCGTTCGAGCACTGCGAACAGGCTCTCGCGGCCAACGGGAGCATCCAGGAGCCCTGAGAACTCAGTGCTGTTGAGGTAGCAAGTTTCCAGGGCCAAGGGCTCACCGGCAGCGTGGCGCAAACGCTCGAGCTTGATCACGTTGCTCGTCGGGGGGAGGGAGAGCCGCACTGCTGCTTCGTGCTCGCTGGCGATTATTTTTAAGAACAGAACTTTGCATGCGGTGGTGAGGCTCCGGCCGGCCATCTGTCTGCACAACTGATTAACTTATTGAAATGGATTTTGTGGGCGGCAACAAAAGTGCCAACGCCGCGACGCCGTTCAACGATCCCTTCGCGTTCCAGTGAGGCGAGAGCGTGCCGAGCGGTCATCAGGCTCACGTCATGAATTCTTGCGAGATCTCTCTCGGAAGGCACCAAGTTTCCAGCACGCAGTTCCCCAGCCTCTATGCCGGTTCGAATCTCCTCCTGGATCCGCTTGTATGCCGGAATTCCATTCGTTCTTTTCGCTAGCATCTCAATTCCCTCGACTTAAGCCTAAGTTGCGCAGCAGCCGTGACGAGGCTCCCGGACAAGAAACGAACAAGCTGGGCAAAAGGTTTGGCTGTTTCTGCTGGTCTTGCAGATTTCCGGGAAAACTTCACACAGAGCGGCAGCAACCGTGCCTCGCAGCTTAGCATGCCCCACAACTTTGGCGGAGAGGGGTGCAGCCCGCCGCGTGAAAAAGTGATATAGAGCAGAAAAACTTCGGTGCTTGTAAAACTTCAGTTTGTCCTTGACAAGGATAAACTTCCGCTATATAGCTACACGCCATCGAGTCGTTAAGTACGTGGGTGATCTGCCGTTTATCTAAAATTTAGAAGAAGAAGAGGTTGCTAGGCTTGAGCGCTGCAACCTCTTTTTTCGGGGGAGCAATTGTTATGAACAGACTGTGTCTGGTTCGTTGGGTATTTGTCAGCGCAGCGCTCATTCTGATTTCATGTGGACCGCAGGGCGTTCGGGCTCAGGAGGTAACCGCTACAATAACCGGAACGGTTACCGATCCGAGCGGCGGAGCGGTCGCCGGCGCCACGGTTACAGCAAAGTTGGTGGAACGCGGCCTCAGTTACACGGCCGTGACCAACGATTCGGGTATCTATCGCATCGCGCAACTCCCGGTTGGCAGTTATGGACTCAAAGTGGAAAAGCCGGGGTTCGCTTCGGTCGAGTACCCGGCATTTGTCCTCACGTTGAATCAAGTCGCACGCGTCGACGTTGGGATGAAAATGGGTCAGGTGAACGAGATAGTGGAAGTAACCGGCGGCGCGCCTATCTTGAAAACAGAGGCGACGCAGGTCGATACCATTATCGATGCGGCCACCAACGATAATCTTCCGCTCGCCTCGCGCAATTACGTCCAATTGACTCTGCTTGCGCCTGGGTCGGTATCGACCGATCCCAGCAGCTTCAATACCGGCAACAACACAGGTAGTTATGGGAGCCGGCCGTTGATTAACGGCAACCGCGAACAGGCCAACAATTTCCTGCTCGACGGCATGGATAACAACCAGGTGTCGGATAACCTGTTGGGTTACACCCCGTCCCCGGATGCAATACAGGAATTCAACCTGATTACCAATAATGCCCCGGCGGAATTCGGCAGCTTCATGGGCGGCGTTGTCAGCGCGACCATCAAGTCCGGTACCAACAATTTCCACGGAGACGTTTGGGAGTTCTTCCGGAACGACAAGCTGAACGCGAATAGTTGGTCCAATAATTTCAACACTGATAGTAATGGAGCGTGGGCCCCCCTTCCCAAGGCAAAACTCCGCTGGAACATGTTCGGCGGTACGCTTGGCGGCCCGGTCATCAAGAACAAGCTGTTCTTCTTCGTGGATTACCAGGGCCAGCGCTTCGACACTCCGACTTCGACGGCCACGACCACTGTGTTCTCGGCCGCCGAGCGAACTGGCGACTTTGGACAGCTTTGCCCAGCAGGATTCGATGCTTCCGGTGTTTGTAAGTCAACGACCAATGGGAATGTTCAGTTGTATAACCCGTGCGCATCGTTTACCGCCGTCTGCACTGCTTCCTCTGCCTCGGCCACCACTCGCCAGCCATTCGCATTCAACAAAATTCCCACAGCCATGCTCAGCCCTGTGGCGCAGGCGCTCTTCGCTTCCTCGCTCTATCTGCCAGCCACAAACACTAACCTGCAAAATAACGCGACTTATATCACTAACTCGATGACGAACGTGGACCAGGGCGATATCAAGGTTGACTACAGGGCCAGTAATAAGGACAACATTTCGGGTCGCTTTACTCGCGCCTTCCAGAACAATCCGTCGGCGAATTCCTATGAGTTAATTGGAAACGGATTCTCGACTACGCCGATCTATAACATCGTTGGGGACTGGAGTCGAGCTATTGGCACTAATCTTGTCAATGACGCCCGCGTTGGTTGGAGCCATATCACGCTGAATAGCGGTACTAGCTGGGCCTCGAACGTAGGACAATTTGGCAATACACTTGGCATAGGGAATGGGAACCCTACGGGCGTCAACGGGCTGCTGGCCATCAACTTTGGCAATTCCGCATTGTCTAACTTCGGAACCACGGAGCAAACGACGAGCTTCGACGATAAGGTCTGGCAGGCCGAAGATGCGGTCACCTGGACGCACGGCCGGCACACCTTCAAATTTGGCGGCCAATTCAATCACCAGATCATCAAGACCTTCTATGCGGGTAACAATGGGCAACTTGGCATCATGGAGTTTGACGGCCGGTTCTCCAGCAACACTATCGGTAGTGCCGGCACCGGCGCCGGAGACGGTGGTGCGGATTTCTTCCTGGGTCTCCCCTATCATGTTGGCCGTGGCGTCAGCACCGGCAAAACGTGGACGCAGACGGATAATATTATTGGCGTCTACGCTGAAGACACATGGAAAGTCACGGAACGTCTAACCTTGAATCTCGGTCTGCGTTACGAGGCCTTTACACCCTGGGTTGAAATAAATAACCAACAGTCTAATTACGATATGGCTACCGGGAATGTCGACCTCGCCGGCCAGAACGGAGCCAGCAGATCGCTCTATAATGGCTTCTATGGGGGAAGGGACTTTGAACCGCGCCTTGGGTTCGCATGGACCCCTGCGATGCTGGGCACCCACACGGTGATACGTGGCGCGTTCACGATCTCCTCTTATCTCGAGGGGACAGGTACGAACCTGCGTTTGGCCCAGAACCCGCCTTTTACCCCAGCGCAGCTCGACACCAAATACAACAACACAGCACTGCCTGGTTCGAACACGACGGACGGCATTCCGCCCACGCCTCCGAACGGTAGCTGCGCGAACTATTCTTGCTTCGCTGGCGCCATTCTCAACCTTTGGGATCCGAACGTTCAGCCGGCGATCGATGATCAGTGGAACCTGGCAATCCAGCACCAATTCTGGGGGGATACCACCTTCCAGATTGGGTACGTCGGTCAGCGCGGAACTCACCTCATGGTGCCGTTCTCTTATACGCAGAGCGTACTGCTTCCCAATTCATCTTGCGGGACTCCGCCGTGCACCGCTCCGAGCCCATTCTTTGCCAAAAACCCAACACTTTACAACACGCTTTCTCCGTCAACTGGTGGGACCCAGTCGAACGGAACCATGTCTTACAACTCGCTGCAGGCCGTCCTCCAGAAGCAGATGGCCCATGGTTTGCAATATCAAGTCTCGTACACCTACTCCAAGTGCATGTCCAATAGCACCGGTTACTATGGAGCTTGGAGTAATGCCCTCAGCGCATCGGCATACTGGCAGAACATCTACGATCCCAAGTCGGAATGGGCGCCGTGCTATTACGATGCCACCCACGTCCTTACGGCCTACGCCATTTATGACCTGCCCATTGGCCGCGGCAAACTGTTGGCGAAGGACGCCAACAAGGTCGTGAATACCATTGTCGGAGGCTGGCAGGTTAGCCCAGTCATCACCGTCCGCACCGGGTGGCCGCTGCCTGTTAACGGAGCCGCTGACGAGTCCGGCACGAATTCTCGCGGTTCGCGTGCCAATTGCAATTCCCTCCCGAGCATTACCGGAGCAACACCGATCACCACCCCGGGAGTGGGCGGCTTCCAGTGGTTTACCAATAACAACAACTTCACCAACCCGACGGTCGGAACGTTTGGCACGTGCTCGCCACAACTCGGCGGGCTGCGAGGGCCGCATTACACCGACGTAGACCTGAGTCTGCATAAGGACTTCCAGTTCACTGAGCGGTTCAGGCTGCAATTCCGAACTGACTTCATCAATGCATTCAACCACGTCCAGCTCAACGCACCGAATATGAGCCTTGGATCTACAATGGGGCAGATTTCCAGCGCCCAGGGCGCCCAGCCCCCGAGGAATATCCAGCTCGCTCTGAAGCTCTACTACTAACATAAACCGCGTATAATGAGGCAGGCGATCACCCCCGCCTACCTCATTTCCTTTTTTTGCAGTGACGTTTTCAGAGGGGCACGTTCGAAAGCAGAAATGCCTAATGCAGAATGTCTAGATACTCAGGTACGGCTGCGGCTTTTGTCCTCTTAATTGGCTTTTCGTGGTCCGAACCAGTCAGTTTGGCGCAGCAAGCGAAAGCCACTGCTACACCCGGCGCTGGGCCTGGCTTATCCCTGGACAAAGCGCTCATCTTGGCAGAACAAGGGCATTGCCAGGAGAGCATTTCCGCCCTCAAACGTGCTATGACTGGCCAAGTCCCGGCGGAAACCAGAAAAAGGGCCGGCATAGTTGGCCTGCGCTGCTCTTTGACCTTGGACAATCGTGATGCGGCCCTCGATTTTCTTCGACTGCTAGGCAAACAGTTTGCCCAAGACCCTGACGTACTTTTTATCCTTGTCCACGCGTACTCTGATTTATCGACGCGAACGGCCCAGGATCTCGGTCGCACGGCGCCGCAATCACTTGCTGCGCATAAGCTGAATGCTGAAGCCCTCGAAATGCAAGGGAAGTGGGAACCTGCCGAGCTTGAATATGAAGGAATAATCGAAAAGGAACCTAATGCAGCCGGGATTCACTTTTTGCTCGGCAGGCTGTTGCTCTCACGACCTGACGCCGGCGCGGAGGCCATGGAACGCGCGAAGCAGGAATTTTTAAAGGAACTCCAGATTGATCCAAACAATGCTGGCGCCCATTACATCTTGGGAGAGCTTGCCCGGCGAGACGAGAAATGGGATGAGGCTATCTCCCGATTTTCCCAGGCCGCAAAGCTCGATTCCAATTTCGCGGAAGCCTACCTGGGCTGGGGGAGCTGTCTTGTCACCGTCAAGAGATACGAAGACGCAATCCCCCCTTTGCGCGTGGCGGAGCACCTGACGCCTGGAAATCCTGCCATCCATCACGCGCTTGCTACGGCCTTGGAGCGATCCGGTCACAGGGAAGAAGCAGAAAAGGAATTTGCGATTCACCGGAGCCTCGATTCTGCGACGCCAATGGCGCCTGCCCCTGTGAAGCCACAATAGTTTTTCTCCTTATTTGATTTCGGATGCTAAAACTTGGAAACTCTGAGAGTTTGCTCGGCACGGACTGAATGAAAATTCCACGTGGGATTCGTGCACCGCAACTAACCCGGCGCGATTTCGTCTCCAAGGTGGTGGTTGGAGCCTTGCTCATGCCGCGATGGCCGGGGTTTGTCTTGCCCGAGGCACCGCAGTTTCCCTTCGAGGAAATTCCCCCTGAGAAGAGCGGAATCCGATGGGTTCATTCGAACGGGAAGTCACCCGACAAATACCTTCCGGAAACCTCAGGTGCAGGCTGCGCATTTCTCGACTATGACAACGACGGCTGGATGGACATTTATTTGGTGAACAGCGGCAAGTGCGATTTTTTCACTCCGAGCCCGCCGTTGCGCAACGCGCTGTATAAGAACAATCGCGATGGCACGTTCACGGACGTCACCCAAGAGGCGGGAGTGGCGGGGGGTGGATTTGGACAAGGTGTGGCTGTCGGTGACTACGACGGTGACGGATTCCCCGATCTGTACGTCACTCAGTATGGGCGTAGCATTTTGTTTCACAACAATGGAGATGGCACGTTTTCCGACGTAACGGAAAAAGCCGGAGTGGCCGCTCCCGGTTGGGCTTCTAGCGCCGTCTGGTTCGACTACGACAATGATGGCCGCCTTGACCTATTCGTAGGGCGTTTCGTGGATTTCAGCAAGGAACTCAACAAACCCTGCGGAATCCACGATGACGGCCGCCATCACTATTGCATTCCCAAGATTTATTCGCCCATGCCCAGCTGGCTGTTCCACAACAACGGCGACGGCACGTTCACCGACGTCAGCAAGGAGTCTGGCATCGCCAGTCGCCTCGGCAAGGTGTGGGGCGTGGTCGCGACCGACATCAACAACGACGGACTAATCGACCTATGGGTAAGCAACGACACAGTGGCCAATTTTCTTTTCGTGAATCGTGGCAAGGGAAAATTCGATGATATCGCCACGACTGCTGGCGTTGCTTATAGTGATGCCGGCCGGGCGCGATCCGGGATGGGCGTGGACGCGGCTGATTTCAATGAAGACGGTTGGCAAGACCTGTTCGTAGCAAATCTTGACCGCGAAGACTTTGCCATTTACCGGAACAACCATGACGGCACCTTCGATGACCTGGCAATTCCCATGGGCATTGCCAAAGCCACGCGATCCATGAGCGGTTGGGGCTTGAAGTTTTTTGACTACGACAACGATGGAAACTTGGATCTGTTTCTCGCGAATGGCAATCCGGACGACCTCATTAGGTCCCTGCACGGCGAAAGCACCTATGAAGAGCCACTTATGTTGTTTCACAATAACGGGAAGTCGTTCGAAAACCTCAGCGCACAGAGCGGCCCTGTTTTTGCCACGCCGATGTCCTCGCGTGGATTAGCACTCGGAGATTTCGATAACGATGGCGCTGTCGACGTCCTGATCTCCGTTAATAACGGCGCACCGCTTCTCCTCCGCAATAATGCGGGCAAGCAGAATCACTGGCTAGGAGTCCGCCTCGTCGGGAAAAAATCCAATACCGACGCCATCGGTGCGCACATCTCTTATCAGTCCGGCGATCTGAAACGCTCGCGCACGAAGGTCGGTGGAGGAAGCTACTTGTCGTCACACGACCCGCGCATCGTCCTCGGCCTCGGCAAGCGTGCAAAGATCGACTCGCTCGAAGTGAAGTGGCCAATGCCCAGTGGCATAACTCAGCGCTTCACGGATTTACCGGTCGACCGTTACATTACCATCGCTGAAGGGGAAGAAAAGTGGAAGTGAACGGAATTGAGCGAATGATTAGGTAAGCAGAGCGCGGTTAATCTGTCGCTGCCGAGCATACATTTCTGTGAGCGCCAACGACGTTCGCCTAGCGTTTGCGAAATGGATTCGTCCCGATGGATTCGTGCGCGGCCCGACACTGCCTGTACGTTGGCTTGTTCGGCTTATTCTGATTCCGGAGTGGTCCAGCAGCCTGGCCTCCTGAATCAAATCTCTCGAAAGCATTCGCAGACAACCGAATTGTGCTCGGCGACAGTGCTGACCCAAGCCGCAATTTTCGGCAACGGTTTTACAAGACCGTCGCATTTATGTGCTACTGGCTTATGTATACCGTAGCGGCTACTGCGTTTAGGGAGAATGGTTGTAAGTCTTGATGCTGAGAGTACTTAAGGCATGGCGGAGAGGGTGGGATTTGAACCCACGGTAGGGTTCCCCCTACACTCGCTTTCGAGGCGAGCTCTTTCAACCGCTCAGACACCTCTCCGCGGCTTTTGTAATCGTAACAGACGCTTCGTTTGCTCAGCAATGTATCCGTTGGCGTGTGACATTCCGGCCAGAATTCTCTGTCTGCGCTTCCGGCGAAAGTTCTATACGCGGGGCGCTGCGTGTCTAGCGTCGCGCAGCGAAGAACGACTGCAGGATAGCGGCGCATTCATTCGCCAGAATGCCCGCCGTCACCTCCACGCGATGATTGAGCCGCGGGTGATTGAGAATCTCGAAGCACGATCGAACCGCGCCACCCTTCGGATCGTCGCAACCGTAAACCAAGCGCGGCACTCGCGCCTGAATCATTGCTCCAGCGCACATGCTGCATGGTTCGGCTGTGACGTACAGCGTCGTTCCTGCCAGCCGGTAATTTCCTAGCGCGCGAGAAGCCTGGCGCAAAACCACCATCTCCGCATGCGCGGTCGGGTCGCAATCGCGAATGGTGCGATTGCCGGAGCGCGCGACAATTTTGCCTTCGTGCACCAGAATCCCGCCGATTGGCACCTCTCCCGCTGCCGCCGAGGCGCGCGCTTCCTCCAGCGCCTGCTCCATTAATCCAACGTCGATGTCCATCGTGCGCGAGCATACCACGCGCTTGCTTGACAATTACCGCAGCGGCAAAGAAACTACTCCGTTGTGACCAACAGAAAAAGAAAGGCGCGGCACAACGATTTTTTAGCGGCTTCCGAAACATTGCCATGTCATCCGAGGCCGGAAACTCCGCACACGTCGCGCCGTTTTTGCTGCCGAATCCCGCATGGAAATTAGACGAGATCCCATCACACAAAGCTGGGTAGTTCTAGGCCAGCGCGAGTCGCCAAGCGATTCTGCGCAGCCGTGTCCCTTCGATCCTGGCATGGTGGAGAAGCGGCCATCCATCCTAACCTGGCCCACGGAAGGCCCCTGGCAAGTCCGCGTGCTGCCACATCCCGACCCGCTCTACCGCATCGAGGGCGACCTCGGGCGGGTCGCGGAAGGCATGTACGACAAGATGGGCAACATCGGCGCCCACGAAGTCGTCGTAGAGACTCCGCACCACGACAAAAAGCTTTCGCAGCTAAGCGATGAAGAGATCGAGCGCGTTCTCTGGGTGTGGGCCTCGCGCGTTGCCGACTTAAAGAAAGATCCGCGTTTCAAATACGTTGCGGTCTTCAAAAATCAGGGACTGCTGGCCGGCGACGAGTGGTCGCATGCGCATTCACAGATTACCGCGACCATTTTTGTCCCCCGGCGCGTCAAGTACGAGCTGAATTCCGCCAGCGAATGGTTTCGCGAGCGTGAGCGCTGCATTTTTTGCGACGTCGTACGCCAGGATGAAAAGCAAGGCAAGCGTATCGTTGATGTACAAGGCGACTATTACGCGCTGTGCCCCTACTCCTCGCGCGTCCCGTACGAAGTTTGGGTTCTGCACCGCCGCCACAATCATTTATTCGAGCAACCCCGCCCCGGTTCCAATCGGCGCCAACTTGCCGCGCTGCTAAGCCGCGTGTTGCGCCGCTTGGAAAAAGTCGCACCCGCGTATCACTTAGTGGTGCACACCGCTCCAAACACGCTGAGCAAGAAAGGCGAGCTAGCCGGATATTGGAAAACTCTTTCCGACGACTTCCACTGGCACATCGAAATTCTGCCGATCCTCGAAAAGCGCAGCAAGTCCTACAGCATTAAAGAGGTTTACTTCAACTCCTTGCTGCCCGAGCAAGCCGCGGAGCAGCTCCGCTCTCTGGATCCCAATACATGATCAAGCGCGGCGGGCAGCGCAAAGACCCGTCGCAAATTGGCGGAATTCTCTTCTCCCTGATCTCGCTCATTGTGTTCGTTCTCCTCTTAGCCGTCCTCTATCTGGCCCGCCATCCTATTTTTCGGCTCGTAGGCGAAGGCTGGGTGGTAGAAGACACCTTGGAGCGCTCCGACGCGATCTTCGTCCTCAGCGACGATAATTTTTATGCGGACCGCGCCACGCATGCAGCGCAAGTCTACCGACAAGGGTTCGCCTCCGTCGTTGTCGCCAGCGGCCGCCGCTTACGTCCGTACGCCGGCATTGCGGAGCTCATAGAACACGATCTGATCGAACGCGGCGTGCCAAAAGATAAAATCATCCGCGTAGCGCACGATGCGGACAACACCCGCGAAGAAGCGAAAGCGCTCGCGCAAGTGGCGAAACAAAAGAAATGGCGCAGCGTAATTGTGGTGACCTCGAACTATCATACCCGGCGCGCTCGCTACATTTTCTCGCACGTCTTCCCCCAGGACATAAAAATCCGAGTTACCGGCGCAAGTGACGGCGATTTCGACCCGGAACGTTGGTGGGAAAAGCGCATATCCGTCAAAGAGCTGGCACGAGAGATGGCCGGTATCCTGGTTGCCATTTGGGAGCAGCACGCCAGGTTCCGACGTACCACCTCAGACGGGAAAGGGAAGCCATTGATAAGTCATGACTTATTGTGGCACCCCGGGGCGCACCGCACTAAATGTGCCGTAGTACTCAGGTCACAGCCCAATTTTTGTTACTAGGTATTTTCCTTTACACGCCCCTAACGCCTGTACTATCTTCATTCTTCAAGTCGCGACTCCCAACCGGCCCGACGAAGAGCGACTGATTGTAGTAAAAATCCTTCGTCGAGGTGTCTCGTGTGGAAGAAAGAAGACGTCAAATCTCAGGGACTTCCGGAGAATGTCCCCGGACCTATCCCAAGCTCGCCGGCCATAGGCGGCGGCCCCGTGCGCGAAATTAGCACTGGCCTTCCTGCTTCGTCCAAAGCCTCCGCGTGCATCAGCCAAGGCATTCGCATTAAGGGCGAAGTTACCGGCAGCGAAGATCTTTTCGTCGACGGCCACGTCGAAGGCAAAGTGAATTTGAGCAACGGCAGCCTGACCGTCGGGCCCAATGGCCAAGTCAAGGCCGACATCTTCGCGCGGGAAGTCATCGTGCGCGGCCACGTGGATGGAAAGATCGTTGGCCGCGAGAAGATTCAACTTTGGAGCACCGGGAATGTTGCCGGAGACCTGCAAACCGAACGCCTCATGATTGAAGACGGCGCCGTGTTGAGCGGTCGCGTTGAAATCGAAACTGGTAAGCCGCTAGATAAACTTGATAAACATGCCGAGGCCCGTGGCGCCGCTGCGGGAAGCTCCAAGGGCGGCCCGGTTCCTGTAAGCTCCGGATCGGCGAACTAAATGAGCTTCCTCAACAAGCTAGGGATTGGCGTAGCCGCTGGGGCCGGCTCCAGCCGCGAAGTCCCTCACACGATGAGCAGCTCAGGCAGGCCGCGCCCCAACGGCCCCGCGCCGGTCGCGGCAATAGGCGCAGCTCGCGCGCCGGAACTCCGCGAATCCAACCGCGTTTCCAACGGATTGAAAGAATTCCTCTGGAACCTGGATGGCCTCGGCCGCGGCACGCTTCTGGACCTCGGTCCAGCCTGGCAAACCACGCTGAGTTTCTTCATCGAGCGCGGATTCCGCGTTTCCTCCGAAGATATCCTCCGTGCCTGGAAAGAGTTTCTGGTGGAGGAGGAAGGAAAGCTGCGCGAAGCAACCGGACGCGCCGCTCAGCACACCCTCGATGTGACGCCCAGCGCACGCGCCGCACGCTTCCTAGAGGCCAACTTGCAATACCCGAACTCTTCGTTTGACGCCGTCCTGCTTTGGGATTTGCTCGACTACCTCGAGCCTCTTGTCGCCAAGCAAATGGTCGCCAATTTAACGGAGCTCCTCCGTCCAGGCGGCGTGGTTTTCGCCATGTTCCACAGCAAAAAGCCCGAGGGCTTCCAGCGTTATCGGGTTGTGGATTCCACTACGCTGCAAGTGATTTCCTCACCTGTTTTGTGCCCGGCCCAACGCGTGTATCAAAACCGTGAGATTCAGGATCTCTTCAGCCGATATCGAACCGTCAAGTCATTTGTTGGACGTGACCAGCTTCGCGAATCACTCTTCATCAAGTAACCCCAGATCGCGTTAACAACGCTATTTTCATCCGATGTTGTATTTCTCCATCTTTTCGCTTGCACACAAGCCTGCACAAGAGTAAACCAGAGGCGTGAGCTCATCGAGCTCCTGGAGGGAGCATGACTCCACCGGGCTTAGAGCCGAACCAAAGCTGAAACACACCGCTCTTGCGGTGCGCGTCGTCCGAAAACACACGCGCAGTTAGCGTCGCTTCCGAGGCGATACAGCAAATTAGAAAATGGGGAGCCGTCAGGCTCCCCATTTTTATTGTGTGCCGAGCATGATCGACAGCTGGGAGGTGCAAGTTCACAACCAGATGGAGGTGAAGTGATAGCGAAGCGCAAGGGCCGAACCGTGAGGTGAGGTCTGAAAGAAGCGTGGAGCAAAGACGCGAGCCAATGAACAAGAACTGGATGTGAGGCAGGCCG
>Ga0073928_10001024_pt1 | contig 56749 bp, 57 predicted proteins | sample PaiPotPPA55metaG_FD_76969 | JGI IMG/M metagenome (GOLD analysis project Ga0073928, IMG submission 76969) | Iron sulfur acid spring bacterial and archeal communities from Banff, Canada, to study Microbial Dark Matter (Phase II) - Paint Pots PPA... ... | reverse complement strand
GACGGCGTCGTACCCTGCGGCTCGACCGGCGAATCCGCAACTCTCACTCATGCTGAACACGAGCGCGTTATTAAGCTGGTTATCGAGCAGGCGCGCAGGCGCGTGCCGGTGATTGCAGGGACGGGCTCTAACAGCACCGCCGAGGCAATTCGGCTGACCACTTACGCCAGGGAGGTCGGCGCCGATGCGGCGCTGCTGCTCTCGCCCTATTACAACAAGCCGACGCAGGACGGTATTTACAAGCATTATAAGATGATCGGGGCGAGCGTCGATCTTCCGCTCATCGTTTACAATATCCCCGGCCGCACGGCGTCGAATATCCTGCCCGAGACTCTTGCGCGGATGTGTGACATCAAGCAGGTTGCTGGAATCAAGGAATCCTCCGGCTCGCTCGACCAATGTTCCGATATCCTGAAGTTCTGCGGTGAGCGGCTGACCCTGCTGTCGGGAGACGATTCGCTGACTCTGCCGCTGATGGCGATCGGCGCCAAAGGTGTGGTTTCAGTCGCTACTAATGTGGTGCCGCGCGAGATGCACGAGCTGGCGGCCGCGGCATTGGCGGGCGATTTCGAACGCGCGCGCATGATTCATTTCAAACTTCTGCCGCTGATGCGGGCGTTGTTCCAGGAGACCAACCCGATTCCGGTCAAGCAAGCCTGCGCGTTTATGCGCAAGTGCACCAATGAGATGCGGATGCCGCTTATGCCAATGTCGCAAGGACCAGCAGACCGGTTACATGTGGTGATGAAGGAACTGCGGCTGATTTAGCGCCGGCTCGCGACCACGCCTCCCGGTTTCTCGCCACGCTTTTCTGTGCGTACTCGCTTCGATTGGGCCGGCGAGGGTAGCGTGCTCATTTCACGCAGCTCCATCGCTGGATTCCCACACTCGTCGATCCAATGCTCGGCATCGTCGCGCATCGCAAAGGCGGCCACCAGCGTGCGTCTATCGAGCACCAGGTAACTTAAAGTCTTCAGGTCGGGTTGAGCAACGGCACTTATTTCGTTTGGGTTGTCGTTCTGGCGGTTCAGCATGATAGCTCTGGCGAAAAGCAGCCAGCACCGTCCCATTAACGATCAATTCGTTGTGCATCATGTTGGCTCGTTGTTAGCTTCGCAACACCTCGCAGTATACACGAGACCCGCCGCCGATGCGAAAAGAATCAACTCCAGAAGCGTTCAGTATGGAGCGCCTCAGCAGATGCGCCTTCCTTCCGGCCAACGGCGACGAAGTAAAGCGAGCGGAATACGCGGTTGCCAACCCCAAAACGCGTATCAATGGCGCCCGAGATTGCGCGAAATGTAACCAAAGGGACCACGCGGTGCCCAAGCCCCAAGACCGCGGACCTGTTTCGGCTAAGCCGCCAGCCTTGCTATCCTAAATGAGCACCGGATCCTACGATCCAATCCGGCTTTACGGAGGAAGCGATGATCGAGGAAACCCTCAACACCGTCGACCAGCCCAACCGCTGGCGGCTTGACACTCCTGGCCATCAGGGCTGGACGCGCACCGCGCGGCCTGACGACCCGAACCGATACGTCATGATCTCAGCGGACTGCCATTGCCAGGAACCTGGGGGACTTTGGCACAAACATCTGCCCGAGGAGTATCAGAAGCGGCTACCGCGAATCGAGGTCGATGCCAACGGAGTTAAGTGGGTAATCGCCGAAGGAATGCAGCGTTCGCGACTACTCGACAGCCATCTCGAAGGCGAAGACAAACTGCGCAATGCATCGGGCGCGAATCCAATTGAACGGATGAAGGACCATCGGCGTGACGGCGTCGATGCCGAGATAATTTTCCCTAACAAGGGCCTCAGCATGTGGGCGACGCAGGACGCCAAATTCGGCGCCGCGCAATGCCGCGTATGGAACGACTGGGCGTGGGAGACCTTCGGCGAGTACAACGATTTCATGTCGCCCATCGCCGCGATTATGACCGCTGAGGTTGAACTCGCCATTGACGAAATCAAGCGCGTCGCCAAACTCGGCTTTCGCGGAGTCAACCTCCCCTGCAAGCCGATTTTTGGCGGCCATGACGCGCGCCATCCAAACTACAACATGGCCCTTTTCGACCCGATGTGGCAGGTGATCCAGGACTGCGACGTCGCGATCACTTTCCATATCTCGACCGGACGCGACCCCCGCGCGGCGCGCAAGGATGGCGGCGCGGTCATCAATTACGTGGCGCATGCGCTTGCCCCAACGGTAGAGCCGATGGCCGCGCTCTGCTCATCAGGCGTGTTGGAGCGTTTCCCGAAGCTCCGCTTCGCCCTGGTCGAATGCGGCATCGGCTGGGTGCCGTGGGCCTTGGAAGCAATGGATGAGGCCTACCGCAAGCATCATATGTGGGCACTGCCGAAGCTGAAAAAGCTCCCCAGCGACTATTTCCGCGAACACGGCGCGGCGTCGTTCCAGGACGATCCGATTGGACTGGAGCTTGCGGTAAAGCACGATCTGGTCGCCAATTTCCTCTGGGCCAACGATTATCCGCATCATGAAGGATCGTGGCCACATTCGGCACAGGCGATCGAACGTCAGATGCAACATCTGAACGACGAGCAGCGGGCAAAGGTCCTGGGCTTGAACGCTGCTCGAATTTTCAAATTCGACGTCGCTCGACTGCTTCAGCGGCGCGACACTGCAATCAACTAAGCGTCACCAGCGATCGGAGGCAAGGCGGGCAGCACGCGCAAAGCATGCTGCCCGCGTCGTCGTGAGCGTAGTTTTTCTCCGTACAATTGTGCTCACTGGATTTTTAAGTTGCCCGCCGCTGCTTAATCCGCTCGCTTCTGCCCCACTCTTTCCCGCTGTTTCGCAGGAGAACTGATCGGCGGGGGAGCCCATCACGGCTCTTGCGGTTCTTTCGCAGGAGCCGTGACGCTCTGGCGACGTGTTTCTCGCGTCAGCCTATCGGTCCGTCCTTGCGCACGAGTCGTTCCAAATACCCGAGCGCGTCTTCGAGGCGTTGAGGATCACCGATGGCGCCTAGAAATGGATCGGTCTTCAGCCGCTGCATCCGCGCTGGAACTGTTTTGATATTGAATTTCACGGGCTCCAGGCTTGCTTGCAGCTCTTCCCATTTAAGGGGCGTCGAAACCGGTGCGCCGGATACCGGCCGGACCGCGAAGGGCGCCGCGATCGTTTTGCCATAGCCGAGTTGCATGTAATCGATATACGCGCGGCCCTTCCGTGCAGTGTGTTCACGGAGCAAAGTTGCGGAGTCCGGCACCCGTTTTAGTACAACCCTGGCCACCAACTCCGAGAACATCTTGGCCTGCTCGTAGGTGTAGCGAGGCTCCAATCCAACTACCACGTGGATTCCCATCTGCCCCGAGGTCTTCACGTATGGCCGCATGCCGATTTCGCGCAGCACGGTTCCGACTTCGCACGCAACAATTACTGCCTGCTCAGTGGTTGATAGCTTCGGGTCAATATCGAACAACAGCCAGTCAGGCCGCTCCAGATGGGGAAAGCGCGATGACCAGATATGGATCGGAATCGAGCCCATATTGGCCATGTAGGTTACGGCCTCGGGACTTTCGAGCACGAAATAGGCAATATCCCGCTGAGCATCGGGTGAGTAGACTTTCTCGGTGCGGACCCAGGGCGGTGCGAACTGGGGTGCGTCTTTTTGAAAAAAACTCTTGCCTTCGATGCCGTCCGGATAGCGCGTGAGCACCACCGGCCGATCCTTCAGATACGGCAGCATCCATTCCCCGATTGTCCAATAATAGTGAAGCAGGTCGCCCTTGGTATAGCCCTGCGCGGGCCAGAACACCTTGTCCAGATTGGTGGGTTTGAAATTGCGCTCAAGCGTCCCGGCCTGTGGGGCGCCGGTGCTTCGAGCTAACGGCGCCAGTGCATCATCGTTGACGCTCGTCTGTAGCGGCGCTCCTGGAGGATCGTTCGCATCCGGACCGCTGAGCTCCTGCGATTCGGACGGTGGCCCCGCCCGATTCGACAACTCGCCGCTGCTCGGCGCCGCTTCAGGGTAAACGCACGTGCGCGGCTCTAAGCCCATCGCTATACCCTCGAAGACCGGATGGCGAATTCCGCCCTCCTCGGTCCGTTCGCTGAAACGCACTGTGCACACCAGTTCGGGTTCGCAGAAATGCGAGGTGCGCGGCGGCGCGGTTTCGCCCGCTCGCGCACGGCGAAAGGGAGAGGTCCGGCGTTTACGCTGGTTCATCAGCCGTGAGAGTTCTCGAAGCGTGTCCTCGTCAAATCCGCTGCCGACCCGGGCGACAAACCGGAGGTCCCCGGACGATTCGTATTGACCCACCAGCAAAGCACCGAAATGAATTCGCGCACCAGCAGGCTCGGTCCAGCCACCGATAACAAACGGTTGATACTCGGGGCACTTGATCTTGATCCAATCGCCGGTCCGGACCCCGCGGTACGGCGCGCTGCGACGTTTGGCAACGATGCCTTCGAGATGCGCCTGAGCCGCGAGCGCGAAAAAGTCCCGGCCACGGCCGACTACGTGATCGCAGTAGCGAACCGGACCCTCGCCTCGAATCAGTTGCGCGAGCATTTGTTTGCGGCGCTCAAGCGGCAGCTTGCGCAGATCATAATCACCAAAGGCCAGCAGGTCGAAAGCCCAGCAGATCACCGGCATCGCGAAACTTAGCCGGGCGATTTGCGTCGGATCTTCAGCATGCATTCGGCGCTGGAGGAGCTGAAAGCTTGGGCGGCCGTGGGCATCCAGTGCGACAAGTTCACCATCGAGGACGAATCGGTTGAACGGGAGCTTTGATAAGGCCAGCTTGACTTCCGGATAGCGATGAGTGATAGCGCGCCGGTTGCGGCCGAAAAGGCCAACCCGGTCCTCATCGCGGATCGCAAGGGTACGCACGCCGTCGTATTTCAATTCAAAAAGCCAACCGGCGTCATCAAAAGGTTTCTCGGCAATTTTTGCGAAGCTCAAGGGAAACGACGCAGCGTCAAAGGCGCACGTCAGGGCAGGTGCGCCACTTTCGCCCAACTGATGAAGAGCGTCGCGGCCAACCTCCCCCGCATCTCGCATCTCGTCGATTGTTAAGCCAGAAAGTACCGAGCGAGTGTGAGCCAGCAGGTCATCATCGGTAGCGTAGTCATCGCGCTTTTTGATCAACAGCCACTGTTGTTTCGCGTCGCGTTGCGAGGAACCTTGCTGGCTGCGGGTGCGGACCAATGTGTAGGCGCCGCGCAGCTTGAAACCACGCATCTCAAGATCCACTTTGCCGCGCCGCACCGCATCAGCGGCGTTACCACCAGGAGGGTCGATTACCTCGTACTCGCCGCGATCCCATACAATCACTGCGCCTGCGCCATAATTACCGTCTGGAATGATCCCTTCGAAATCACCATACTCGACCGGATGGTCCTCAACCATCACGGCCAGCCTGCGTTCCTGCGGATTGAGTGAAGGGCCTTTCGGTACCGCCCATGAACGCAACACCCCTTCCATTTGTAGCCGAAAATCATAATGGAGCCGGCGCGCGGCATGTTTCTGCACCACGAACATCCCGCGGTCCGATGACGCAGTCTCAACCCGGATGCCGCCGAACGGTTCCGGGGTGCGCTCCGCGTTGCGCTTCTCTCGATACTTCTCTAGAGGCAAGATTTCAGCCTCAATCCATTTTGGATAGCGTCACTCTTGGACTTGTTTCCAGCCCTATCCGCCATGCACAGTAAGGATGGAGGGTCCCTTCTATGGCATCACGACCCATCGGCAGCGGCAATATCTCCTTCGGCCTTGTCTCTATACCGGTGAAGCTCTTTTCGGCGACTCGCTCGCGCGCAGTGAGCTTTAATCTGCTGCATGCGAAGGATCTGAGCCGAATCCAGCAAAAAATCTATTGCCCGGCGGATGATGCGATAATCGATCGCAGCGAGTTGGTCCGGGGCTTCGAATTCGAGAAGGGTCGCTATGTTACTTTTACCGATGATGAGCTTAAAAAGCTCGAAGCACGCAATGAGCACGCGATAGAAATCACCGAGTTTCTCCCGCTGGAAAGAGTCGACCCCGTCTATTTCGAGGAATCTTACTACCTCGGTTCAGAGGCCAAGGCCGCTAAAGCTTATCGGCTGCTGGCCGACGCGATGAGCCAAAGCGGCCGCGTTGCGCTTGGCAGATTTACCATGCGCGGTAAGGAACATCTCGTTCTGATACGGCCATTCGGCAAGGGGTTGATGCTGCATACGGTCTATTATTCGGACGAAGTGCGGCCAGCGGAAGATGTCGACCAGGCCGAAAACGAACCAGTCAGGGAAGCGGAACTCACCCTGGCCAAGCGGCTGATCGATGAACTAACCGGAAAGGATTTCGACCCATCAAAGTATCATGACCATTATCGTGAGCGAGTGCTTGAAGTGGCTCAGCAAAAGGTTGAGGGACAGCAAGTCACTGAAGCTCCGCCCGAACCACGCCGCGGTCAAGTGATCGATTTGATGTCAGCACTCAAAGCTTCGCTGGAAAAACGTGGGGCGGCGATGCCAGAAAATGCTGAGAGCGCCCCTAAAACCGAAGCGGCACGACCGTCGCGGGCGCCGCGAACCTCATCCGAGCGCCGCCGCGCCGGGGGCCGGAAGTAAAGCGAACCTTCAACTTGGAATCTTGGGGATAAAAAACGAAACGGCGGCGAAACTTACTTTCACCGCCGCCCCGCCTTTGGACACGGAAGCACGTGGGGGGGGAGCCGCGCTTCCGTGCCGCTTGTTCTTCTCAAAGTTTAGTTAACGCAACCCTTGTGCCTGGTCTCATTTTTTAAATTAAGAAGATGCTTTTGCATCAACCAGGTCAAAATTGGAAGCGATTGACCGGGAGTGCTTACTGGACGAGTGTCCAGAAATTTCAATGCTCCGACCAAAGTTTCGTGTAATATTTGCACAATGGCAGCGCATTGTCTGTAAAATGTACAAAACTGCTCCGATTGTCCTGTAAATTATACAACAGTAGCTAATTCAGTTTCGGTTTGGCTTGGGGGTCTGTTACCTTCCTTACGACCCACCGATGGGCGCAATGAGCCTATCGACCGCATCAGATAATTATTAGACCTATTTTCGGCGACTCATCTAAAGCTTGGGTGCAGATAGCGTAATGATGCTGACGCTAAACTAGCTCGATTGAAAAGCGCCCACGCGGAGTGACACGCCCTATGATAGCGGCCTCGGTGTTGCCGGATCTCTGAAGTTCTCCCAGGAGCGAATGAGCTTCGCTCTCCGTCAGCGCTATCAGCAGGCCTCCCGAAGTTTGCGGGTCGAATACAATGTCGGCAATCTCTTCGGCGATTTCTTCGGAGACCTTGACTCCGGGTCCGAAGAACTCCCTATTGCGTTTGCCACCGCCAGGTGTCATCCCCTCGCTGCTTAGCTCAAGCACTCCCGGCAGCAACGGCAGATCGGATTCCTCGATAACCAACGTGACGTCACTCCCATCGGCCATCCTGGTTGCGTGTCCGGCGAGGCCGAAACCGGTGATGTCCGTGGCGGCATGCACCTCATATTTCAGCATCGTCCGCGCAGCAGTGGCATTCAGTTCCGTCATCCAGCGCACCGCGGCAGTGTAGTACTCGATTGCGAGGCTATCTCGTTTGAACGCGGTCATCAGGATGCCGGTGCCGAGGGGCTTGCTCAGCAACAACGCGTCACCCGGGCGAGCGCCTACGTTGCGGACGATTCGGCGCGGGTCAATCACGCCCGTAACGGCCATTCCGTATTTGACTTCCTCATCGGCGACGCTATGTCCTCCAACCACGTAAACACCAGCTTCGCGGGCCTTTTCGTTGCCTCCACGGAGGATCTGGGCAAGCATGTCACTCGGTAGACCCGATTGGGGCCAACACACTACGTTCAGCGCGGTCTGCGGCGTTCCTCCCATCGCGTAGACGTCCGATAGCGAGTTGGCCGCGGCTATTTGGCCGTAGGTAAAGGGATCATCGACGACCGGCGTGAAGAAGTCGATCGTGTTCACCACGGCGAGATCGTCGCGCAGGCGAAACACACCAGCATCGTCGCCGGTGGAAATACCGACCAGCACGTCGGGCGAAGTAGCAAAGTCGAGCCGTGAGAGCACTGCGTCCAGGTCCGCCGGACCCAGCTTGCCTGCTCAACCGGCCGCCTTGCATCGCGCGGTTAAGCGGATGACTTCGTCGCGCGAAGCGTTATTGTTCCCACTTTGAGGCATTGCTCTTCCAGTCTATCGTCCCGTGTTTCTACGCTCAACGTGAGCGGGAGTCGTTATACAGGTTGCTCCTGAACCGGCGCGAGCAATTGCGTCAGGGTGTTCCAGCAAGCGCTGAGGGCGGGAGATGATGCGCGATTTTTTTGAGATCATCGACAAACTGACGCATCTCTCGATGCCTCGACTCTTCGTCGGGAGCTCGCAGGATCGACGATGGATGAACCGTGGCGCCGATTAAAGGTGCCAGGGCCGACTCCATCAAAACACCGCGTTGCGTCGAAACTCGAAAAGTTCGGCTGATCAGCGCCTGCGCCGCAGTAGCTCCCAAGCAGACAATAACTTTCGGGCGCACGCGAGCGATTTCAGCATCGAGCCAGGGACGGCAGGCGGCTATCTCCCTGGCATTCGGCTTTTTGTGAATTCGCAATCTGCCGCGCTGAATCGAATTGAAATGTTTGACAGCGTTGGTGATGTAAACTTTGCTCCGTTTGATACCAGCCTCTTCGAGTGCTCGGTCGAGTATTTTGCCGGCCGGACCAACGAACGGATGGCCTTCGATATCCTCTCGATCACCGGGCTGCTCACCTACCAGCATCACCTCGGCTCCGGGCCCACCTTCGCCGAGAACGGCTTGCGTGGCGCGTTCCCATATGTCGCAACCGCGACACTCCTGGGCGGCGTTACGAAGATCGCTCAGCGATGCAGCCGGCGTTATGAGGTCGGCGGGCGAGTTGTAGTTCTTATTGGGGGGCATGACTGATCTAGATAACAGTCGTCTCTGTTCCTATTTTAGGAGAGGATTTGATCCGAAGTCACTCAGAAGTCTGGAGAATATTGTCTGAAGCTCACGCGTGATTTCTACGCACAGCCGGTCCTGGTCGTCGCTCGCCAATGCATTGGCAAACTGTTGGTGTCTCGCACCGCGGAGGGCGACGCAGCCGGGCGCATAGTTGAGGCGGAAGCCTATCGGGGGCCACACGATCTTGCCGCTCATAGCGCTCGTGGTCTAACCAAACGAACCGCCGCCATGTTCGGTCCGCCAGGACACGCGTACATTTATCTGCTTTACGGGGTTAGCTGGGCGTTGAATCTGGTCGCCGCATCGGAGGGCGAACCGCATGCGGTCCTGATTCGGGCACTCGAACCTACCCGCGGGCTGGAACTGATGGCTCGCCGCCGGGCTAAACCCGCCACCTCGGTCGAGCTCACCAACGGGCCGGGAAAGCTGACGCAGGCGCTGGCAATAACCGGCGTCTTGTATGGCGCGGACCTCTGCGGCGAGCAGCTATTCATGGAGGAGCCGGAGCGGTCTTCCGGCCCAATCGGGAGGTCGCGACGAATCAACGTTGAGTATGCAGGGCCTTGGGCGGATAAGCTCTGGCGTTTCTATGAGCGCGGCAACCGGTTCATTTCCGTCCAACCGCGTGAGTAGCTTGGCTTACCGCTCTACGAAAATAGCCGTTGGCCGTTGCTGCGTGCACGCCGCTTGCGAAATAATCAACCTGGACGTGGTTTCCGATCATGGAAGTGAGTGTCTCCCCGTTTGATTCCGCGGCTGCTAAATCGCTTCGTGTGCAGAAGCTACCTCCCGCGGTTAAGATCAATGGACTCAGCTTCAGCTATAGGGATCGGCGGGCACTCGATGACCTCAGCTTCGCGATTGAGCGTGGCGAAATCTTCGGCCTGCTCGGTCCTAACGGTAGCGGCAAAAGCACCCTGTTCAAAGTGCTCTCGACCCTGCTTTCGCTTCAATCCGGCGAGGCCCGGATCCTTGGCTATGACCTGCGGGCTGATACGATCGCATTGCGCCGGCGAATCGGCGTCGTTTTTCAGCATCCCAGCGTTGACGGCAAGCTTACGGTCAGTGAAAACCTGATGCATCACGGGCATCTGTTTGGGCTCAAAGGCGAGTATCTGCGCCAGCGTAGTGCCGCGATGGTCAGGTGGCTCGGCTTGGCCAACCGCGCGAACGATTTGGCGGAAACGCTGTCGGGCGGCTTGCAGCGCCGGGTCGAACTCGCTCAGGCATTCCTTCACCAACCGGAATTGCTGATCCTTGATGAACCCAGTACGGGGCTGGATCCCTCAGCGCGACGCGAATTCCTCAGTTATGTTTCTCGCTTGCGAGAGGAGCAGAGTGCCACGATCGTTCTAACGACACACCATATGGAAGAAGCCGAAAGATGCGATCGGTTGGGAATTCTGCATGAGGGAAAGCTGGTAGCGCTTGCATCGCCATCAGAATTGAAATCACAGGTCGGCGGCGACGTAGTCGTGATTAACGCAAAGAACCCGGAAACCTTGCGTCAGCAGATGCAACTCCGGATGCGAACGCAAGCGGTATTGGTCGACGGGACTCTGCGAATCGAGCGCCCACGCGGCCACGAATTCGTGCGCGACGTGGTCGAGGCGTTTGGCGATCATATTGAATCGGTCACCTTTGGTAAGCCGACGCTCGAAGACGTTTTCGTCCATCTTACCGGTCATCGGTTTTACGCCGGCCGGGCCGGGGAGCAGTAATGCGGACTGCAGTGCTGGCAGCAGGGACACTGTGGCTGCGCGAAATCACACGCTTTCGCCGGCAGCGGAGCCGCGTAATCGGCTCGTTCCTTCAGCCATTGGTATTTTGGTTGTTGCTGGGTGCAGGGCTCAAAGCCTCATTCAGACCGGCCGGAATGCCGCCTGGGATGAATTACTTCCAGTATCTGTACCCCGGCTTCATTGTGCTCGTGCTGCTCTTCACCGCGATTTTCGCGACGATCTCCACAGTGGAAGATCGCCGCGAAGGTTTTCTCCAAGGCGTACTGGTGGCGCCGATCTCGCGCCCGATGATTGTGGCGGGACAGGCGCTCGGCGGCACCACGCTCGCCTGGATCCCGAGTTGTATTTTCCTGGCGCTGGCTCCGTTGGCCGGCATCACCCTAAGTATCGTTGCAGTGGCCGTCGCGGCTGCGATGATGGCGGTCATTGCGTTTTCCCTCACCTGCATCGGGCTTGTGATTGCTTGGCGAATCGAGTCGACCCAAGGCTTTCATGCCATCATGAATCTGATTCTTATCCCGATCTGGCTGCTTTCGGGCGCTTTCTGGCCGCAGAACGGCGCGCCGGCGGTGCTCAGCTGGCTAATGCGGGTGAATCCGCTGACTTACGGTGTGGCAGCTTTGCGCGAGGCGCTTTACATGGGGCAGCCGGGCGGAATTGGCTCCTCGCCTAATTTCGTGGCCTCCGCCGCGGTCGCGTGCGTGTTTGCAGTAGTGATGTACATGTTGGCGGCCCGCGTCGCAAGCCGCGCGACGGCTTATTGAACGCGAAACGACTCCTGCGAGAAGGTCTGTCGTCGCGCAAATAAAACGCGACATGTAAAGCCCGCCTCTACTTGCGCCTCCCCTACCCTGGGCCTTAGGCCTCGATCAGCCCTTAGCTTCGTGCGGTTGACGCTGGTCGGGGTTAAGCGCAAATTACCGCGTGGTCATGAGTGTGTGTTTCTCGTTCGAGCCAATGTTCCGAGCTGAGTATGTCCGGATGGCGGTCAAAGCCCGGAGCGCAATCGAGGGAGACAGAGTCGGTGTCTTGCGTATAGAAGGAGAGGCGAACGATCATGGATATCGGCAAAGACCTCCTGCTGGAGATGTATCGCACGATGACGCGGATTCGATTATTCGAAGCCCGCGTCCGTGATTTGGCCACTGCGAACGAAATTCCCGGATTTGTCCACGTCTCGATAGGGGAAGAGGCGAGCGCAGCCGGTATTTGTGCGGCGCTGCGCAAAACCGACCGCATTACTTCGACCCATCGCGGACACGGTCACCTGATCGCCAAGGGCGGCAAGCTGGCCGAAATGATGGCGGAGATTTACGGCAAGCGCACCGGCTACTGCAAAGGTAAAGGCGGCTCGATGCATATTGTCGATTTCGCTCTGGGAATCCTCGGCGCTAACGGGATTGTCGGCGCCGGATTGCCGATCGCAACCGGCTCCGCGCTGGCGGCGGTAATCACCAAGCGCGACGACGTGACTGCCTGCTTCTTCGGTGACGGCGCATCTAATGAGGGCACCTTTCACGAGTCGTTGAATCTCGCCGCGGTATGGAAGCTGCCAGTGGTCTACGTCTGCGAGAACAACGGCTTCGGCGAATTCACACCAATGCAGACGGTCACGTCGGTGAAGGACATCGCGGTCCGCGCACAGGCCTACGACATCCCAGGCTTCATCGTCGACGGTAATGACGTGCTTGAAGTCTATCGTTATGCCTCCGAAGCGGTTGCACGCGCGCGCGCTGGTGAAGGCCCGACGTTGCTTGAGTGCAAGACTTACCGATGGGAAGGGCACGTTGTCGGCGAGCAGGCATTCCTGGGAAGCGGCGCCTATCGGACTGAACAGGAGATCAACGAATGGAAAGCACGATGTCCGTTGGTGCGTTTCCAAAAGTTCGCAGCGGAAAGTGGCAAGATCAGCGCTGCGGAACTCAAAAAGATCGAGGACGAAACCGGCGCCGAACTCGAGGCCGCGGTCAAATTCGCGCGTGAAAGCCCATTCCCGGATCCATCCGAGGTAACCGAAGACGTTTATCTCTGATGAAGCAGTCAGCGATCAGCGCAGAGCAACCTCCTGCTGGACGCGCAACCCGGAAGGTGAATGTTGACCAGTGAATGGTGACGGCTCTTACGGTGACAAAAATGGCGATGACCTCATATGTACAAGCGATCAATGAAGCGTTACGCGAGGAAATGGAGCGCGACCCGCTCACTTTCGTAATGGGCGAGGATGTGGTGCTGAGCGCATTCGGCGCAACTAAGGGGTTGGTCGATAAATTCGGCCTGGAGCGCGTGCGCAATACACCGATCGCAGAAGCAGGGTTCGTCGGTGCCGCAGTTGGCGCCGCGATGGCGGGGACACGGCCGATTTGCGAGGTTGAATTCGCAAGTTTCTTCTATTGTGCCTTCGACCAAGTGTGTAATCAGGCTGCGAAGCTTCGCTATATGTCTGGCGGCCAGGCCAGGCTGCCGATTACGTTCCGATGTGTTTACGGCGCGATGGGCGGCGCCGCAGCCCAGCATTCGGAAACGGTTTACGCACAATTTCTGAGTGTGCCGGGATTGAAGATTGCGGTGCCCTCCAGCCCGGCAGACGTTAAGGGCCTGCTTAAGACCGCTATTCGCGATGACAACCCGGTAATCGTCTTCGAACATGGTTCGCTGGGGCGCCATCGAGAAGAGATTCCCGCCGGGGAGCATCTAGTCCCCCTTGGCAAGGCCGCGATCAAGCGCCCAGGCGACAACCTAACCGTCGTCGCGATCGGCGCAATGGTTCCTAAGGCGCTCAAAGTTGCTGAGAAGCTGGCGAAAGAAAACCTCAGTATCGAGGTGGTTGACCCCCGCACCCTGATACCACTCGACGAAGAGGCCATTCTGCGTTCGGTGGAGAAGACTAATCACGCGATCGTGGTTGACGAAGGTCATCTGCGTGGTGGCGCCGCTACTGATATCGCAGCAATGATCGGCGAGAAAGGGTTCGACTTCCTGGACAGCCCCGTCAGGCGCGTGACGTCGCTGGATGTGCCGATACCTTTTAGTCCGCCACTGGAAAAGGCCGCCATCGCGGACGAGGCGCGGCTTGAAACTGCAATCCGTCAGACACTAGGTGCCTGATGGTAGGCAACCGGCGGAAAAGCAATCAGCGGGCAGCGCAGTAGCAGGCTTCATCCTAAAATCTGAAAGTGCTTAAGGGCTGTGAGGCGAGAGCGTGGCGATTGAAGTCACAATGCCGAAGTTCGGGCTAACGATGCAGGAAGGCACTCTGCAACGTTACTTCAGAGCGCCCGGCGATGGCGTTAGCGCGGGCGAGCCGCTTTATGAGGTCGAAACCGAAAAAGTGCTGTACGTCGTGGAAGCGCCGGAAGGCGGCACGCTGGCGCTTTGGCTCCACGATGAAGGTGCGATAGTCGAATGCGGTGCGCTGGTGGCTGTAATTGCACAGCCCCACGAGGACACGGTCGCCGTTCGTAACAAGTATGCCGGCGCTGGCGCGGCAACTGGCCAGCTGTCGCCAAAACAGCAAGACCATTCGAAACGTGCCCCAATTGCTAACGCGCCCGCGAGGCAAGGCTACGCAACGGCAAATCCACCGGCGGCTGGTGAGGGCCGACGCCCCACAAGCCCGATCGCTCGTAAGCTCGCTGCCGAACTCGGCGTCGAGCTTGCGGGCGTCGTTGGCACTGGTCCCGGAGGCCGGATCACGCGCGAAGACGTTGAACGCGCAGCTCGCGACGGCGGTGCGGCTGGTCCAGTCGTAGGCGGTGGCCATGCGGCGCCAGCCCCTAATACGGGTGCCGCGCGCGGCATCTCGCCCCTGTCCTCGATGCAACCACTCGCGCTGCGCGGAGTGCGTCGCACTATCGCCACCCGCATGCATCAGAGCCTGCGGGACACCGCCCAACTTACGATTAGCTGCGAAGCCGACGTTTCCCCCGCGACCGAGCTCCGCGCGCGGCTCACGCGTGAATTCGACTTCACCTATACGGATATGATCATACACTCGGTGGCCCGCGCCCTGCTGCGCCATCTGAGAATGAATTCCCGGTTGAACGAAGAAGGAATCGTGCCGTTCGCAGAAGCACATATCGGTATGGCCGTCGCCCTTGAGGAAGGCTTGATCGTCCCGGTAATTCACGACGCAGCGCGCAAGAGCCTCAAGCAGATTGCGGCTGAAACCAGAGATTTGGCAGAACGCGCGCGCAGCGGCCAGCTTAAACTCGAAGACGTTAGTGGCGCCACCTTCACCGTTACCAACCTCGGTACGTGGGGTGTCGATGTTTTTACCCCAATCCTGAATATTGGAGAAACCGGAATTCTTGGCGTTGGCCGCATCATCGAAAAGCCGGCGGTTTATCGCGGCGAGATCAGCCGCCGCTCGATGCTAACATTGTCGTTGACTTTCGACCATCGCGTAATTGATGGTGCGCCGGCGGCTGCGTTCTTGCAGACAGTGATCGATTTCCTTAATTACGGTGATCGATGAAGTGACGGTCTGATCGCGCAACCTGAAATCGCGAGATAAACCTGCGCGAGCCTGCCGAGCTCTGCGGGAGAGACCTTCTCACAGTCCCTAGCCCGCTTTGCCTGGCCTTCCGAGCACAGTTGAGTGCGAGCACGAGGCCTGATTTGCCGACTGGAGATGGCTGCTTGAGGTTCTGCTTTTTCCTTCGATGACAACATTCATGAACAGTGCAATCCGAAGCACACTAATCGTTTGGGCGTGCTCGATCCTGCCGGTGTGTGCCGCCCAAGTGCCCGTAGATCCTGGTCGGACCGACGGGCACGCTGATTCGGGTATGATCGAGCAGGCGCCGGCACCAAAACCGCTGGACTATGGCAAACTCTCGCAGGAAGCAGCCGGCCTGCTCTCAAAATATATCCAGATAGATACGACCAATCCGCCTGGCAACGAATTGCCGGCGGCGAAATTGTTGCGGGAGAAATTCCTCGAAGACGGTATCCCGGCAACAATATGGGAGCCGCAAACCGGCCGCGGCATTGTTGCCGCGCGGCTGCATGGTGGCGGCCATCACACCAAGGCAATTCTCCTTTTGAGTCATCTCGACGTTGTGCGGGCCAACCCGCGTGATTGGCAGGTGCCCCCGTTTTCCGGAAGAATCAAAGATGGTGCAGTATGGGGACGCGGCGCACTCGACGGCAAAGGGCCGGGTGTAATCGAGCTGATGGCGATGCTCGCATTGAAGCGTTCGGGCATATTGCTTAATCGGGATATTGTGTTCTTGGCCACCGCTGACGAGGAGCAGGGCGGCAAGAACGGCGCGGGATGGGTAATAGCACATGAGCCGAGTCTTTTTAGCGACGCGGGCTATCTTCTTAACGACGGCGGTTCGATTATGCAGGCGGCGAATGGCCCGCGCTTTTACGCGGTGTCGATCACAGAAAAGACGCCGTTATGGCTCAAGCTTACCGCGCAAGGACCGCCCGCTCATGCCGAAGCTCCGGTGGAGGATACTTCAGTCACCAGGCTGATTCGTGCGCTCGATAGGCTGCTCGCATATCAGCCCGCAATCAGGATTATCGATCCGGTGCGCGACTACTTCCAGGCGGTGGGCCGAATCGAGGGCGGCCCGCCCGAATATGCTGATTTGGCCAAGGCATTACACGACGATCCAGAATTCGCCAAAAAATTTCTGGCGAATCCCCGCAACAACGCGTTTGTCCGCGATACCGTCACGCCGACCAAGCTGTCGGGAAGTGATGCGACCAACGTAATTCCAATCAGCGCCCAGGCCGAACTCGACGCGCGCTTACTGCCGGCGGACAATCCCCAGGAGGTCGAGCGCAATATCGTTAAGGTGCTCGACGACAAAAATCTTAAGGTCGACACCATCCTCAACTTCCCTTCGGCGACATCGACCCGCAACTCGCAACTGATGAACGCTATCGTGCAGTTGGCGCAAAGCGACGACGCTCGCGTAGTGCCTACTATGACCCTGTCTTTTACTGACATCCACTATTTCCGCCAGAAAGGTCTAATCGCTTACGGTTTTATCCCGATCGAACTAAACTCAGCGCAGGAGCAAACCATCGACGGCGCCAACGAACATATAGCAGTGAAGGAATTAGGCGCGGGAATCCACCGGATGGTGCAATTAGTCGGCTATCTGGGTACCCACTAAGATTAAGGAGCGTCAGACTTGGACCCCGTGGAGAAATAATATGCTGCATGCGGGAGTAGGATTTTCAGTCCAGTCAAATCCGCGAACGGCCGCGATCGAAGCTACTCAGGCTGCCTTGAAGCAAGCGGGTTTGCGCATTGCTGACGCCGCGCTCTGTTTTGCCGGATGCGCGCTGGGAGGCGCCTTTCCGCTGCTCGTCCGTACCGTCGCGGAAACTGCGGGCACGCAGGAGATTGCCGGCTGCGGCAGCATCGGGGTAATCGCCAATGGCCGCGAGGTGGAAACGGGACCGTCGGTGGCAGTGCTGGTATTCAGCGCCGACAGTCTTCGCGCCACGCGCTTGTTCGTGCCGCAATTGCGGCGCCGCGGGCGCGAAGCTGCTGAGGAATTGGCGGCGCTGGTGCGTCCGAAATTGGGTGCGGCTAATCTGCTCTGCCTGTTTCCAGATACTTACAACTTTGAACCCGATACTTTCCTGACTACACTCGCGCGGGAATTACCGTCACTGATGATCGTCGGCGGGGGCGCAACCGAGGACGGCTCCGTAGGCGAGACTTTTCAATTCTGCGGCGACGTGGTGAGCTCGAATTCAGTGGCCGCAATGCTGTTCAGCGGAGATTTCGAAATCAGCACTGGCGCCGCACTTGCCTGCGCGCCGCTGGGCCGTACGCATCAGGTCACCGCGGTGCGCGAGAACATCATCCTGGAACTCGACGGCCGCAGCGCATACGAAGTCTTTTCTGAAGCGGCGGGACCACTGGTGTCGGACCTGCGGCGGGCGCTCGCTTTCGTGTTCTTGGGAGTTCCGCTCGACAATGGTGGCGAACGCTTGCAGCGCGGGAATTTCTACGTACGAAATATAGTCGGCGCTAGCCCTGAGCATGGTGCCATCGCAGTTGCGCATCGCCCTCAGGAAGGGGATAGCGTAGGGTTTGTGCTGCGCGACGGAGAGCGCTCGCGCAACGAACTTAAGGCGACTCTGGAATCATTGCGGTTCAGCGCGGAAAATCCACCGGGCTTCGGACTGTATTTTGACTGCGTTTCACGCGGCTCAGGACTTTACAATATCCCGGACCACGACGCGGCATATATCGGACAGTATTTCGGCCAGCTTCCGGTCGCCGGGTTCTTTACTGGCTTCGAAATTGGTCCACTCGGCAATGGCACCGGTCTGTTGCAATATTCAGGCGTACTCGCCCTAATTGCAGAGCGGGCGAAGTAAGCCCCGCGCCGGCACGTTTGCTATAATCTCGCGATGTGCCGGCGCCTTTTTACAAGACATGCCTGCAGCTTCGGATGTCACTCCAGACTTACTGCTAACCAGCCATCTCCATCGAATACAGCGCAGCTGGTGCTCGGCGCCGTCCGCAGACCCATCCCCGGCCGCCTGGGCTTCAATGGACTCGGCTGCCCACTTCGGGGCCAGTCCGGATAATCTTCCCCGATAGCCTCTATGGGCACAGCGCTTGCTCAAAAGAGGACCGAACACTCCGCTTCAAGCGGAAGTGTTCGCGCTAACTCGTTTAATGGCAAAGGCTATGCGGATGAGTGTCTCTGAGGAAGGCATATCGATGCCCGTCTGGTCGTCATACGAGCACCCCGAGGGCTTCTTCGATGAAATGGTGGACCTTTCGAATTCCCCGCGCTCGGTGTCCGCCGACATAACCAAGGCTCTGCTTTCGATGCCGCCGGATAAACTGGGCGATTTATGCAACCGCGCTGATTCGATGTTCCGGCGCATGGGAGTGACGTTCAACGTCTATGGCGATCGTCATGGGGTCGAGAAAATCTTGCCTTTCGATCCGATTCCGCGCGTCATCGACGCCGACACCTGGGCAGGGTTGGAAGCCGGCTTGATTCAACGGGTGCGCGCGCTGAACGAGTTCCTAGCCGACATCTATGGCGGCGGCTGCATCATGAAAGATGGTCTGGTGCCGCGAGACCTGATTCTCGGATGCCCGCAGTTCCGCTGCGGTGCGATGGGCATTCGCCCGCCGCTTGGGAACTTCGTCACGGTGGCGGGAATCGATCTCATCCGCGGTCCCGATGGCCGCTTCTTGGTGCTCGAGGACAACCTGCGCACTCCTTCGGGCGTGTCCTACGTGATCGAGAATCGCGTCGTGATGACGCGCCTGATGCCCGATCTGATGCGCGCCTGCCGCGTGCGTAGCGTCGAGAGTTATCCTGCGGACCTGCTCCAATCGCTCAGCGAGATAGCCCCCTCCGGAAAGTCTAATCCTACAATCGCTATACTTACGCCGGGTCCGTTGAACTCCGCTTTTTTCGAGCACGTCTTTTTGTCTCTCCAAATGGGTGTCGAGTTAGTCGAGGGTCAAGACCTAGTATGCGTCGATGACAAGCTCTACATGAAGACCGTCCAAGGTCTGCGCCAAATCGACGTCCTGTATCGGCGGATTGACGACGAGTTTCTCGATCCTATGGTGTTTCGGCGCGACTCTCTGCTCGGGGTGGCGGGACTCACGGCTGTGCTGCGCTCCGGCAATGCCGCGGTCGCCAACGCCATAGGGACCGGCGTTGCCGATGACAAAGCTGTGTATGCGTACACACCTATCATGATCAAGTACTACCTGGGAGAAGACCAGCTGCTCCCAATCGTCGAGACCCATTTACTGCGCGATCCCGAGGTGCGAGAGACGGTCTTGCGAAACATGGACCGCTACGTGATCAAGCCGGTCGGCGAGTCGGGAGGATATGGGGTGTTGATAGGTCCACAAGCAACTGAAAAGGAACTTAGTGAGACTCATCAGCAGATCGTACAGCATCCGGAGAACTTCATCGCTCAACCAGTCATCAACCTGTCGGTTCATCCTACACTGATCGCGCAAGGGGAGGGGTCAGTCAGGTTGGAGCCGCGCCATATCGATTTCCGTCCGTTCGTGCTGCTCGGCGCCAAGCCTCGATTGTTGCCCGGCGGACTCACGCGCGTCGCGCTCCGCCACGGGTCATTGGTAGTCAATTCATCTCAAGGCGGAGGGAGTAAGGATACCTGGGTCCTGGGCCGATAATGCTGCGTCGGATCGCCAACCAGCTGTTCTGGGCGGCTCGTAATCTGGAACGCGCGGAAGGGCGCGCACGCCTGGTGGATGTGAATTATCATTTGTTGATCGAGACGTCGCCACGCGACACGCCCGAATGGGAACCACTGTTAGCGATTTTTGCTGAGCAGGAGTTGTTCTCCAGCCATTACACCACCGCCGATCAGCGGTCGATGCTCAGCTTCTTCACCCTCGATCTCGAAAACCCGAATTCCATTCGAAGCTGCATAGTCCTTGCGCGTGAAAACATCAGGGCCTTGCGCCACTACGTCTCCTCTGAATTCTGGCTCGCGCTGAACACCCTGTATTTGGAGACGCAGGAATGGACGGCAGGATTATTCGATTCGCCGGGCGTCTACGCCTTTTTCTCCGAGTTGCGCGACAGCTTCTATCGGATTTCCGGGATTCGCCAGAGCACGATTCCTCGCGACCTTGCCTACGACTTCATGAGGTTAGGAATCATGATCGAGCGCGCCGAAGATGTTTCGCGGATGCTCGACGTAAAATATCATTTCCTGCTGCCGCGACTTGAAGACGTTGGCGGCCCCGTTGATTTGCTCCAATGGACGGCGGTGCTCCGAAGTGCGTCCGCGTTAGAGGCCTATCGTAAGCGATTCGGGAATGCGGTTCGGGTGGATAGGCTAGTTGAAATACTTTTATTCGATCCGACCTTCCCGCGCTCGGCGCGTTACGCGATCGAACAATTCGAAATCTCAATCCGGCGCATTTCGGTTGACTCCTCTGTGGCCGTTTCAAAAAGGGTGAGCGATCTGCTTCATGACCTTCGCGAAAACCGCGCCGCCGAATGCATCAAGTCGGGCCTTCATGAATTTCTTCTCGGGGTTCAGGATTCCTGCAAGGGCATTTTCAAGCAGATTGACGATGACTATCTCAAGACGCAGTAAGTCATGTTGCTGAGAGTTTGCCACCTGCTCAATTCTCTTACGCCCCCCCGGGTTCCAGTGCCATAAGAAGATCGGGATGGTCTCGCGCGATGGTTATGGCCAATAGGTTGTCGAGTCCAGCTTTGACCTTTCCGCATCAGCCTCAACCATTGAATACGACGACTACGGTGGGAACCGCGTATGTGCGATCTCAATCCATCAACCTCATCAGTCACCGCGAATTGCCCACAACTCACTCGTAGAGACATTAGCAGAAGAGAAATCTGAGGTCGCACCGGTGTCATTCGAGGAATTGCTTCAGGCCATTCTTCGCGCAACCAATCGGAATACGATTTCCTACGCTCGAGACGGGCCGCGTCTGATACATCTCACGGCAGTTCGCAACAACAAGCCCAAAACCTCGATCCGTCTCCGATTGATGTAGCGAACTCGACCGGATACGCTGCAACAATATTTGAATCTGAATAATCGCGAAGATAAATCTCTCATGCGTCGTATGCTGTTTCGGATCAGATATAGCGCCCGCTACGCCTACGAACAGCCCGCGTCCGACTCGCGGAATGAGCTTCGCGTTTGCCCGCGCGACTCCCGCGATCAGAAGCGTCTCGATTTCCGTCTTCAAGTGACGCCTCCAGCGTCGATTAGCGAGCATCGTGATGATTTCGGCAACCTCGCGCACTCCGTATCCGTCGCTGAGTCTCACGACGAGTTGACTATCGTTGCCGAGTCGATCGTCGAACGTATCGAATTGAATCCCGAGCGCGGACCGCATACCACCTTCAGTGAGTATTTGCGCGACGATATGGCGCGAACCGAACAGTACGGTCAGTTTCTCCGCGAGAGCCGGTACGTGCCGTTCAGTCCCCGGCTGTAAAAATTCTTCTGGTCAGTGCGACCCTCGATGGAGGAGGACCCGACCGACTACACTGAGCGCATGATCTCGTACGTGAGAGATCAGTTTGGCTACGACCGAGGAACTACTCACGTACATTCCACTGTCGATGATATCCTCTCGGCAGGAGGCGGAGTCTGTCAGGATTTCGCGCACCTTAATATCGGTCTGCTGCGTTTGGCCGGTATCCCGACTCGTTACGTTTCCGGCTGGGTTGCACCTAGACTTTCTAGCGATCCGAACAGACCGCCGGTCGAGCTTGCCAGTCACGCCTGGATCGAGGTGATCCTGCCGGGTGCGGGATGGACCGCTTTTGACCCCACCTATCGGAGTCGCACCACCGCTCATCATATTAGCGTTGCAGTAGGCCGCGACTACAGCGATGTGCCTCCGGTTTGCGGGTCCTACAAAAGCTTAAGCGGGCATCAGAAAATGACCTTCGAACTGCGGGTCGAACAAACCAATGACCTGGACCTTCCCCTAGCACCAGCGCCCAGCACGCCAGAGCATTAACATCTCAAGGCCTGCAAGAATTCAGGCGGAGCCTATCTGGGTCAGTGTTCGCACAACACCCGCTTCACTTCGTCACGCGTATCTCGGACAACCCGCGTAGCACCTCGGTCCCGTCGAGTCGTTTCGAGAGATCTACCGCATCACCCACCGAGACCTGCGCGCGTTGTACCTGATAAGCCCACACCTGAAAGTGAGACAAAGTCGCCGCTCCGAAGACGGTAGAGAACGCGCAATCGACCGCGTCGCGACCGTGCGCGATTTTGATTCTGCCTATACGCGGAACATTGTATCGAGCGTCAAAGGTATGCCATCGCTCGCCGATATAGACCTCGCTATAGGCGTGGAAGTCCATAGGTGTTCCCGGATCGACGAAGCCGATGTCGGGTAGATGTCCGGTGACATAACGGGCTGGCAGATTGAAGGTGCGGCACAACGCGATGGCACAATGAGCAAAGTCTCGGCAGACCCCGAATCCTCGTTCGATGATCTCCGAGGCAGAGATATCTGGGCGGCCTGAGCCGAAGCGATACTCGATATTATTGTGGACCCAATCGCAAATTGCTTGCGCACGTTCGTAACCGTGTTGAAAACGCCCGAACTCCCTCCAGGCGAAATCCGCCAATTTGTCCGAGTCGCAATATCGGCTCGGCAGGACATAGTGGAGCAGCTCCGGAGATAACGAGCTGACCGGCGTCGCCTCCCCAAGCGGTTGCCCTTTGTCAGTGGCGGACGGAACCTCGACCAACGCATCGTGGCGGATTCGATTAGGTCCCGGCGCGAACATCACACGATGGAGTAGGTTGCCGTAAAGATCCTTCAGCTCCTCCGCCACGAGATCGGGTGCGAACTCCATCTGTTCCTCGATGATCGGACGCTCGGAATCGCGATGCGGCTTCATGATGAAGATGGCCGGGGTGCGGACCAGGCATTCGAAGGTAAGGTCACATCCAACTCGTACTACCAGCATCGACAAACTCGCCTCCAATAGCCTTGCTGAGTCTCAGCGACCAACCCGGACAATGTGTTCGTAAAAGTCATCGAACAATGCTCGATATTGACAATGACGTTCGGGATGGTACTGAACCCCGATCGCGAACGGGTAGTCGCGCAGGCGAGCCTGCTCGATGACGTCATCGGTGGAGGACCATCCTTCGACAACGATTCCTTGACCTAGTGTTGCGATTGCCTGATGATGCGAGCTGTTCACCGCGCTGAATCGATGGACGGCCGCGGAGTCGTATCGTAGTTTTTGGATGTTGGCGGTCTCCGCAATGTCGTGATCGCGAATATCGAGATGCAGCGTCCCACCGGTGACGACGTTCAACACCTGCAGGCCGCGACAGATGGCCAGCAGTGGCTTTTTCGCGGCAAGTATCTCGCGCAGCGCGCAGAATTCCCATTTGTCTCGCAACGAGTCAGTCTCGATGATGCATTTCGGTTGCGTCACTTTCTGGGTGAGAAATTCCGCCGAGATATCGCCGCCGCCGGTTAGCAAAAGTGCATCCATTGCTTGGACGTCCACCTGGCGCTCGCGAGCGTTGTGAATCACGATGCCCGGCCATCGCGCGAACAGCGGGATGAACCAATGTTCGTCGCAATCGCGAATCCAGGTCGCAAGACTAAACATGGCGAAGTATGCGGCCGCACAGCCCGCCCCAATAGTTTACAGAATCCAGATCTTGTTGAAAGCTGCCGGCGCCAACCCGTACACAATCACGATTCGTTCTGACTTCAAGCCATCACATAATTTCATGTTCTCGTTAAGCAAGGAGGAGTACCCCTGTTCACACCGAGCTTGCGGCGGGCACCATCGCGCGAGCTTTCGACCGTCGAACCCCCTGCAGTTGCATACGCGGTGCGCTCCATTGGGCGGCTGCTCACGGAGGAACCACAATCGCGCGCACTGCTGAGTGAAGTGTAGCGTGGGTTTCGACCGGCAATTCGAAGCGAACGATCCGCTTTAGATAGCGCCCAAAGACTGGCAATGAGCTGGGCCCGGAAATCGTGGGCATGACCCGGCACCTCGAAGGTGCAGCGCTTTACGCCAGGCGCGACGATTTCAAAGGCTTCGATCAGGTTGAGGAGCGACTTTGCCGCGCGCGGCCAAGGATTCAACACTCGATTACAATCAGCGCCCGGGATTGGTCCTGCAGCGTGACGCCACCATCTAAGAGGCAGATCCAGGAACCCGGTGCCTCGCACGCTCTGCTCGCGAGTCTCGTTACGTCAGTGGGTTTCGAATCTGTTCGCAAGCCGGTGAGCGCGTTTGCTGAGACGGTGAACAAACCGGAAGCCCTTCAGGCATCGGTAAGAAGTACAGACGGAGCGCCGGCACCTGCCGACAGTATCGCGAGCAAGCTGCACGCTGGAACTTGCACTTAATCAGGCTCTTCTGGAAATTCCCGAGCCGGTCCGCAAGCTGGAATTACTAGCCTATTTAACTCAAACGTGATGGAGCGGATTGTCCAGTGTTACTAACGAAAAACCTGCCTCATGTTGGGGAGAGTCACCGCTCGCTGATGGTCAGACCCAGAGCAGATCGGCCTACGAAGCAAGCGGTCCTTCCTAGGCTCGCCCAATAGCTACCTTCGAGGCGGAGGAGCCTCCGGACGAAGACTGGTCCAACCATTAAGGAACTCCGAACCATCAACACTTGACAACGTAAGCCCCAGCATACTCACTGTTATCCACCCCTGAGCCAATGCCCGAAGAGCAGAATACTGCCGAAGAGACAGCGTAAATGAAAGAGTTCGTTCCTGGATTCACGACACAACCGCGAGTCGAGTCCCGTTTGGATAGCGAGTGGCACAGCCAGATAATCCCGCGCTATTAGCGGCGTACCGCGCGGGTCGATGAAGCGATATTGGGAGTGTACCTGAGCGGCACCTGAGCGGCACCAACGCGCGGCGGTTGCGTGGCGCGCTGGCGCCCTTGCTCTGCGGAGCGCCGTTACCGAAGGATGCGGTATCGCGTCTAGTGAGTCGGCTGCGCGAGGAATTTCAAGATAATAGGCATAGTTGGGAGAATTTACGTCCTCGAGCTGATTCCGGTCGTCGAAACCGTAGGTATCGCCATTGCTGGGGTCGACAGTCAGGGATTGTTACGGTTGCCCTCGGAGGCGTTAACCCTATTCAAGGTGGTAATCTGGTTGGTTGAGTCATACGCGGCAGTCACGGTGCCGGGAAGGTTGACGGCCGCCCGGCTGCCGCCCTTGCGCTTATCCGCCCGTCGGCAACATAAGTGTTGGGTCAGGCTGCCAAGCGAGTTTGCTGTAATCTCGCGATCTGCCGGCGCGCTTTTACATGACATCAAAGCCTGCACGGATGTTGACTCCAGAGTTACTGCTAACCAGGAGACGCAGGGTCGATTATCATGTCATTGTTAACCTGCGTCACTCCAGGTATCAGAAGCGCGTCCCATGAGGCCTGGCGACGGTCCTTATCAACGTGCGACGAGCATTGTCGCCATAAGAACGATTTGTAGGAGAATTTCGTTTCCTCCTCATCACGAGTGCTTACTGACATACGGCAACGATTTCCTTTGACCTTTGTGACGGCTGCCGCTAACCTAGCGCGCTGAAAGAAGTTCCCATCGGTCCAATGACGGCATTTTCCAGTCAGCTATGCGAACGTCGGCCGCTCCAGGCCGGATTCGGCGTGGCAGTGGAAGCCCGTCGTTTGGTGCGAGGGTGTAACGAGTCGACAAATGCTCGAATTGTGGTAGCGGCTTGTGGATGGTGCTGAGCAATGACCGTTGCGCTGCGTAACCAATCTGGTTCGGTTCTGGTGGTGGAAGATGATGTTCGCGCGTTAGATGCGCTGACAGATTTGCTTGAAGGCAGTGGCTATACAGTCCAGAAGGCCCAAAACGGCCACGAGGCGCTGGAGGAAGCGAAAGGTCGCCCGCCAGGCATGATTCTCCTCGACCTTTCGATGCCGGTGATGGATGGTTGGGAGTTCATGCGTCAGCAGCGGCTTGAACCGACGATTGCCGATATTCCGGTGGTTGTCATCACAGCGCTGGTCTCGGCGGTTCCAGCAGGTGCCAAGGCGCTCGTCACCAAACCCATTAACGTAAACCGCCTCATGTCGCTGATCGAAAAATATTGCGCATTACAAGGCTGAAACCGATGGGGGCTGAGCACCGGCGCAACCCGATGATGGTTCGAGCCGCGGCGGCTGGCGAGAATTTAGCTAGCTTGAGGCTTTGCTCCTACGGCTTCCAGGATGCGGTTTTCCAACACCCCATTTGACACACACTGAGCAGTCGTTTCCGGACCTGCAAGCCCGTAATTTCCTTTGAAATCAGCGGTGACGCTGACGTTGCTGAAGTTCCCTCCGCCTGGACTAATCTTCACGGTCAGTGTGACTGTGCCGTCCTCGAGCGTGTCGAGCATCAGCTGCGGACCCAGCTTGCAGTAGGCCCATTCGCTCCAACTTTGCGTATCGATTCCGCTGCGTTTAGCGACCACCAGGTGCCTGGCAGAATCCGCTTGCACGATAGTGAAAGGTTTTAGCGGATCGGAGAGATAATCCTTCACGATAGCGTATGTTCTAGCGGGGTCATGCGGCGATGTAGCGAGGCGAGGAATCAGCGCCGGTTGAGCTGCAGCAGTGGAGCAGCAAAAAACGAAGGTGACGAGGATGAAGCTAGCGTACTTAGTCACGTGATCAATTCCCCCTGCGCGGCTATTGGAGACGCGGTGATACCTAAGGGCCGCTTTTCTCATGCTTTGCACCGCGCCAATCGCGAATTAATCTTCTCATCAGGAGTACACTTCGTGAACATCGATGCAATCAAGGATCGCTTGGCACGCCTCTCGGCGTTGGGTTCGGATCTCCTCGAGACCCGATATAAATCCGACGTGTCACATCAGGAATTTGTCGATGCGGGCGCGTTTCGCGAATGGCGGGTTGGATGCGTCGCATTTTTGCGGGAGGCACTTGGCGAAGATAGCCCATATACCAAAGAGTTCGAGTTCAACTGCGATAGCCCCTACCTCTCAGCCGTCGCGCGTGGACAGGCAGTGCTTCGCGCAGCGCGCGAATATATCGATTTCGGCCCGGTCGCACGGGTCGAGGAATTAGTGGCGGCGGAAATCTTCACCGATTTGTTGGGGATCGCGGAGCGTCTGTTGCGCGAGCACCGCCTGTCAGCCGGAGTGGTGATAGCCTGCTCGGTGCTCGAAGACGTGATGCGCCGTAGCGCGCGCCATCGCAAAATCGCAATTCGCGAGAATGTTGACGATCTGTCAGCACTTAACGCTAAAATGACCGCTGCCGGGGTTTACGGTGCAGTCTTGCAGAAGCGGCTCGATGAATGGGCGGCGATACGGACGCGTGCCGAAACCGGCGAACTCACCTCCGAAATGCGGGCCCGCGCTGATGCCGTATTGCGCGGCATCCGCGAGTTTGTCAACGATCACCTGTTCTGACTATCGGGGCTGATGAAACCGGGCGGATGGCAAGCCTTAGGCAATAGCGCCGGACCGCGCTCGCCAGCGAAAAACCATCCGACGATAAACCGACCTCACTGAGTGCGGGGAGGAATCCGTGCAGGTCGGTCCCTATCATGCCGCGCGCTATCGGATGAAAGTACAAGACGCCGTCCGCCCGAATCTCCACCGCCGCAACACCTGCGAGACGGCCATTCAGGTCCACATTTGCCGCGTCATAGAGCGCAAGGATCTTGAGATCGGCGGGCTAAACTTCTCACCTATGATGGTCAGCGTGGGTTGTAAGCTGCGAGATTGGATATACGTTCTGCAGAGCCGAGCCCTGAATTCTGAGAACAATTATGCAGGGACGCTGTGATTGCCGATGTTTTCTCATCAAACTCTGCTCAGCGAATCGGAGCGGAGGTCCAGTGGCAATCCCCGCAATCGTACAATTTGTCGCCTCACACTCCGCGCAGCGGGTTCCCAGCCGCTGGAAGAGAGTCGAATTGCTTTGCGTGACAGTTGCTCTTCAACCGATGCGCTCTCGGCCTGAACGCCGCGATGATGGGCGAGAGTAACCGCGTCCTTGCGGGCTGAATGATGCGGTGAGCATTGTAAGAACCAGGAGACTCAGCCGGCAACTTCGTTGACATAGAGGCAAGACCGAATGACAGAGAGACAGCATCGTCGATGAGCTTGACGCATACGCATATTCCCTGTTGCGTCACCCAGGCCCCCGGCTTTAACTCGCCCAAATCTCCTCTATTTGTCTAACGCCAGGTCTGGTGGGTGAGCCAAGTGTGTATCAACTAACTTGGAAAGCCGGATTGGAGTAGCGGAGCTTGGGGACCCGCAAACCGTTCGCCACAAAATGCCGGTGCTCGTCGAAACCTGCCGCTTTGGCGAGCGCTTACCCGCGCTTTGACTTCAACCGGGTCTGGGTCTAACCTCGCGTCCGTATAGACGAGAAGCGCGAGCTGAAGTTAGATCGGCTTACCTCGCCCGTGGCCAAGCGCGAGAAGGGTAAATCGAATCAACCAGGCGGAAATCAACTATGGCGACATTTTCAGTCCAGGCGATTGAAGTTTTCGGGCGCGGCGTCCTGAAAGCCGAAGGCGTTGTAATCGACAAGGGCAACAACGTGTACGGCGGGGGCCGCAACGGTATCATACAGGGTGACCCCCGACGGGAGAGTTACCGAACTAGTCACCTTACCGTCAGGTTCGATTCCTAATGGTGTAACGATCGACCGCAACGGCGACCTGATTTACTGCGATTTAGGCAAGCAGGCAGTCGTGCGGGTAACCCAATCAGGCAAGGTCTCCGTCGTTGCCGACAGAGTGGGCTCACTGGCTTTGACTTTGCCAAATTTCGCCAGTTACGACGCCGGAGGCAATTTGTATGTTTCCAATTCGAGCACCTCTGCCATCAGCCAAGTGATTGACGAATTATTACATCCGTCGCCCAAAGGCGCGGTGGTCTGCATTCGTGCGAACGGCAAGAGCGAAATCGTCGCTACCGGCATTTATCTGGCCAACGGCACCGCGATCGACCCCAAAGAAGAAGCGCTCTACGTGTTGGAGTCGACCCGTTTTGATTGTCTGCGGATATCGATCAAGAAGGACGGCAGCTTCGGCAAACCTGAAATCTACTCAAAGGCTTTCCCTGCCATCCCGGATGGGATGGCGTTCGATGCCGACGGCAATCTGTTCGTGACTCTACCGGGAAAGGCCAAAGCGGAGGGCGAACCGCCGGCCGACAAGATCCTAAAACCCGTTAATCAGATCCTTAAAGTGGACACCAGCGGTAACTGGATTACTCTGATCGACGATCCCACCAGCCAGAAGTTGGACCATCCAACCAACTGTGCTTTCGGTGGTCCGGGATTACAGGATCTCTACTTCGCGAATCTCGAAGGCGAACACTTTAGCCGGGTGCATACTAATTTCCGTGGACATCCCTTGTATCATCAGAGATAAAAGAGAAGAGAACGGAGAACAGAAGAAATTAGGCAGAGGGTTTTGGTTCGCGTGGAAAGCAATAGTCCGTCGCCACTCGGCGCACTCAGGGTCATCGAATGCGGTCAAGGGATCTCAGCTGCATTCAGCGCCAAGCTGCTGGCCGATCTTGGTGCTGAGGTTATCAAGGTCGAACCTCCGCAAGGTGACCTCACCCGGCTGCGCGGTCCCTTTCCGGAGGATAAGGCAGATCCGGAAAAAAGCGGGCTCTTCACCTATCTCAACGTGAACAAGCGAGGTGTTGTGGCCGACCTGACGAAACCCGATGGCCGAGAAGCATTATCGCGTTTGCTGGAGCGCGCGGACATTTTAATCCACAACGTCGCCCCGTCCGCCCGCGCCGGGCAAGGACTGGAGAGTGTGGCGCTGAGCGCGCATTATCCGCGCTTAGTCATTGCGGCCATCTCGATTTTCGGCGAAAGCGGCCCTTATGCGAATTATCACGGCTGCGAGTTGACCGCTGCCAACGCCAGTGGATGGGCTTTCGTGAGTCCCGGCGCTTCGCCTCACTCGGAATTGCCACCGCTTCGATGCTTCGGTGACCAGTGCGACTTTCAGGCCGGTGTCCATACGGCGACGGTGGTGCTTGCCGCGTATCTGCATCGGCTCAAATCCGGCCAAGGCCAGACCATCGATGTCTCCGAACGGGAAGTTGTCACAGGGCTGATCGAAAATAACCTCGTGTATTACACATACGCCGGACGGGTGGCCTCGCGCCTCGGCAATCGGGTGATAGGACCGTGGTTCATTGCGGATTGTGCCGACGGTCAAATCTTCGTGATAGCGGTCGAGGAAAATCAGTGGCAACGGCTGGTGCAACTCATGGGGAATCCGGAATGGGCCAGCGACGACTTGTTCAGGGATCGGCTGTCACGCGCACAGAACAATGACGCACTGAAGGCGCTAATGTCTGAGTGGATCGCGAGTTGGAAAGTGCAGGATCTTTATCGAGCCGCCCAGGAACATCGCATTCCGTTCGCGCCGATCAATACGATGCGCAGTCTGTATGAAAGCGAACATCTGCGCGAGCGCCAGTTTTTCGTCGAGTTCGAACAACCAGGTATCGGCAGACTGAAGCTAGCTGGCATGCCTTCACGCTATGGCAATTCATATTGGGCAATCCGCCGTCCGGCGCCGCGCCTCGGTGAGCACAATCCCGAAGTCTTCGGTTCAGCGTAGATCAAGAGCGCATTATGCCCTTGTTTGTTGCTCAGTCAGCCACAGTACCCAAAACTTGAAATCGAGTCGCGGCTCTTTCCGTTGACGTCGCGCAGCCTCGCGTGCCCTATCACGGCTTGCGTTCCCCAGCTAATTTAGTACGTGCACCGCAATGTCCGTGGCCGAATCCAGGCGAACTGCCACTCTGCTCATCAAGTGTCCCGACCGCAAGGGATTGGTTCGTGACATCGCTGACTTCATCTGGCAATACGGCGGCAATATCCTGCACGCCGACCACCATATTGATGGTGAGAGCCAACAATTTTTTTCGCGCGTCGAGTGGGACCTGCGGGACTTCACGCTTTCGGCGGCCGAAATCGGCAGCTCATTCCAGCGGATAGCTGACCATCATTCAATGGAATGGGAGCTGCGCTTCTCCGACGAGGAACCGGCGGTGGTAATTTTCGTGTCGCGGCTCGATCATTGCCTGATCGATTTGCTACATCGATGGGAACTCGGCGAATTACGCGGCAAAGTCGCGGCTGTGATCAGCAATCACGTGGATTTAAGGGGAGCGGTCGAGCGTCACGGCATTTCTTACTACCATTTCCCGATCACGTCGCAGAATAAGCGGCTGCAAGAAGCCGAGGAACTCAAGCTCCTGCGCTCCTTGCAGGTTGATTTGGTGATTCTTGCGCGTTATATGCAAATCCTGTCGGACGAATTCGTAGCCGGCTACGCAAATCGCATCATCAATATTCATCATTCCTTTCTGCCCGCATTCGTAGGCAGTAGCCCCTACGCGCGGGCCTATGAACGAGGAGTCAAGCTCATCGGAGCAACCAGTCACTATGTAACCATCATTCCCGACGCCGGTCCAATCATAGACCAGGACGTGGTACGCGTGACACATCGAGATACTCTAAACGACCTAATAAGGAAGGGGCGCGACCTCGAACGGCTGGTTCTCGCTCGCGGCGTGCGCCTGCATTTGGAAAGACGAGTCCTGCTGTATGCCAACAAAACCGTCGTCTTTGATTAATCTTGTCGAGCCGCTACCGGATAATGGCACTCCACTCGGGCGTATCCTGGACGGGAAAGCGATCGCCCGCGAGATTCGCGGCGAGGTCCGCCGCGGCGTTGACCGCTTGATACGCGAGCATCGCGTCCGGCCTGGTCTCGACGTCATCATGGTGGGCGATGAGGCGGCATCGCGACTCTACGTCGCAACCAAACAGCGCGCCTGCGAGGAGGTGGGAATTGATTGTCGCGTGCATGGCTTCTCAGCACATATCAGCGAGGACGAGTTGGTTCACTTCATTTATCAGCTAAATCGTGATCCAAAATGTCACGGGATTCTGCTGCAGCTTCCACTGCCGGAGCGAGCACTCGAAAATGCAGCACTGGCTGAACTTGCACCCATGAAGGATATCGACGGCCTAAGTCCATCCAATCAGGCCCGACTGCTTGCGGGCGAGCGAGGATTGCGCCCATGTACGCCCCTGGGCGTGATCGAGCTGATTGCTCGCACCGGCATCGATCCCGCGGGCACGCGTTCGGTGATCGTCGGTACTAGCGCGCTGGTGGGGAAGCCGCTCGCCCTGATGCTGCTTGAGCGCAACGCGACGGTGGTGCTTTGCCATGAGTTCACGCGCAATCTTGCCGGTGAGGTGGCAGGTGCTGAAATTCTGGTGTCTGCGGTTGGCCGCGCCGGTCTGATCCGCGGCGAATGGATTCAGCCGGGAGCAATTGTCATCGACGTTGGGATCAGCCGGGACTCGACCGGCGTTCGGGGCGATGTTGAGTTCGAGACCGCGCGCCAGCGGGCAGGATTTATCACTCCGGTTCCGGGCGGCACCGGCCCGATGACGGTGGCGATGCTGACGCGCAACACGCTCATGGCGGCTGAGCAGATCACGATGCAAGCACGTTGAGGCAGCCGCGGCGGTTCGCCGAACAAGTTCGCGGCGAAGCATCTGCGTACTGCCGTCATATTGACATACCCGCCTGGCCGAAGATTTCGAACCCGATTGAGCCTAGCCGTGCAGGGTTCCTCGGCGCCTAACCGATATTTTTCTTATCTTTCCTTTTTTCGCAAGATACTCTATCGTCACATGTCGCATGGCCGGCCAAATCGGCCGCACCTACAATTCCGCCAAAAGGTCTACGATGTAGGAAGACTCTGAAGAGATGCGGTCGCCACGGGAACCAGCCGCCCACACTTTCATCGTCGTCGGCCTGACACCGACGTTTAATAAACTGGGCATATATCAGGGAGAACAATCGTATGAAATTGTGGACCGCAAAATCTGTCGGCTTTGTAGCTTTGCTCCTGAGCACCCCGGCTTGGGCGCAAGCCAAGGACCAAACCGTGAATGAAGGAGCCGGGGTTCTCGCTTGGATTCTGGTCGGCTTAATCGGCGGATATCTTGCCAGCCGAGTAGTGAATAAGACCGGCGAGGGGCTGTTACGCGACATCTTTCTCGGAATAATAGGGGGGATTGTCGGCGGTATTATATTCCATGCCGTCGGGGGGCATGGTGTTACCGGCTTTAATCTTTGGAGCATACTTGTGGCCTTTATAGGAGGGGTGGTAGTGCTGCTGCTCTATCACGCAATAAGAGGACAACAGAGAGCATACAGATAACAGAATCGCACACCCCTTGAGAGCCAGAGCGTCGGAGCGGGGTCCACTGAACTTGCTCATCTCAATAGTTAGTTTCCGAGCCCTGAGTTCGTCGGAAAGCAGGCGCATCTTGTCTGCCAAAGCCTGTTCCTGCCATAAACTGTGGCAGACTGGATAGTGCAGGATCTCAAAACCTCAAATTTAACGCATACGATCTGAATTGGCTGAACTCATTTCTATACCTCGGCTCGTCATCGGTGGCACTGGGAGTGGAATAGGCAAGACGAGTGTCATGGTCGGTCTCGCCCGTGCGCTGCGCGGGCAAGGGCTTAAGGTCGCGGTCTTCAAATGCGGACCCGACTACCTTGACCCAACCTACCATGTTCGGGCTGCGGGGCGTCCTTGCCATAATCTTGATGCCTGGATGATGGGACGGGAGGCGCTGCTCGGCACCTTCAACCGCGCATGTACGGATGCCGACATCGCCCTGATTGAAGGCATGATGGGGCTGTTCGACGGTGCTGCGGCCGCGACCGACGAGGGTTCGACCGCGGAGATCGCAAAATGGCTGAGCGCTCCAGTAATGCTGGTTGTGGATGCCTCTGGAATAGCTCACACGCTCGCCGCGATTGTGCATGGCTTTATCGAATTCGATCATAACCTCCGGATAGCAGGCGTATTCTGCAATCGGCTCGGCAGCCAGGGACATTTGGAGTTGCTGCGTGCGTCAGGGAGCCAAGCGCCGGTGCTCGGCGGGTTACCCGTTGATCAAGCTCTGGTGTTTCCGGAGCGGCACCTGGGATTGCGCACCGCCGATGAGGTTGCCGTGCCCGATTCGATATTTGGCCGCCTGGGCGAGGCCGTTAGCGAATGGTGCAATTTAACTGCGATTATCGAAGCAGCAAATGCGGCGCCGCCGTTGGAATGCGAACTATCGATAGCACAACAACCAGCCGCAACCCCAACATGCAGAATAGGTATAGCGTTGGACGAAGCATTTCATTTTTACTACGAATACAATCTAGTGCTGCTACAAAAATTCGGTGCGGAGCTAGTTTATTTCTCGCCTATCTCCGATCGCAACCTGCCGGACGTTGATGGCATCTACATCGGCGGCGGTTACCCCGAGATGCATGCTGAAGCGCTCGCGGGGAATCGCTCGATGCGTGAACAGATTGCCGGCTTCGCGGCTAATGGCGGTGCGGTCTATGGCGAGTGCGGCGGACTCATGTACCTATCCTCCGGAATCACCACTTTGGAGGGGCGGTATTTTCCGATGGCGGGTGTGATTCCCGGCCAGACGATCATGCATGAACGATTGCAAGCCCTCGGCTACGTGGAGGTGGAAACAGAAACTGACTCGGTGATCGGCCCCGCGGGATTGCATTTCCGGGGTCATCAATTCCGTTACTCAGAGCTTAAGCCCCTGACTGACCGAAACTGGGCGTACCGGATGACTAGACATTTCGATGGACGTGTCATGCCGGAAGGCTACCATCTTAGAAACGTGCTGGCCTCATATGTTCATGCTCATTGGGCTTCCAATCCCGCCATCGCCGAGCGCCTGGTAGCAGTGTGTACTCGAATCGCAACGAATAGGAAACATACCGACCCATGAGCAAAGACTCTCAGCATATGGAGAAAAAGCATGCCAAAGGAATCCTTTCGTATAGCGGTTCCGGAGTCCACGCTACAGGATCTGCGCGATCGCTTATCCCACGTCCGTTGGCCGATTGATTTCGCTAATAATGATTGGGCGTACGGCACGAATCGCAATTATCTCGAACGGCTAGTAAAGTACTGGCGCGATCAGTATGACTGGCGCAAGCATGAACAGGAGATAAACACATTTTCGCACTACAAAGTGACGATTGATGATATTCCAGTTCACTTCATCCACGAGCCCGGCAAAGGTCCCAAGCCAATCCCCTTGATACTGTCTCATGGCTGGCCCTGGACCTTTTGGGATCTGCATAAGGTGATTCGCCCGCTAGCGGATCCGGCGGCGTTTGGCGGAGACGCAAATGATTCCTTTGACGTCGTGGTGCCGTCCCTTCCCGGATTCTGCTTCTCCACTCCATTGACTAAGCCTGGGATCAACTGGTGGCGCACAGCGGATCTGTGGGTCCTCCTGATGCGCGAGGTGATGGGCTATGGGCAGTTTGCGGCTGAGGGTGGTGATTGGGGTGCGCTGGTTACTGAGCAACTCGGCCACAAATATCCGCAACATGTGATCGGTATTTATCTGTCGCTATCGATTCCGATGGATTTCTTTTCCGGCGGCGGGCTGCGGGACAGCGACTACGGCCCGGACGAACAGGCGGCTCTCGCCCGCACGAAGGAAGCCGCACCACATATCGTCAGTCATGTAGCGGTTCAGACCCGCGATCCTCAGACATTAGCTTATGGAATGCATGATTCGCCGACCGCATTGTGCGCGTGGATCCTCGAACGCCGCCGAAACTGGAGCGACTGCGGCGGGGACGTCGAACGGCGGTTCTCGAAGGACGAGTTGCTGACCCACATAATGTTATATTGGGTCACCGACAGCTTCGTGACGTCAGTGCGCTATTACTATGAAGCGCGGAATCAGCCGTGGACGCCGGCGCATACGCGAACGCCAGTGGTCGAAGCGCCCACGGCCCTCGGCGTATTTCCACGCGAGTTGCTAATCCCGCCGCGGAAGTGGGCGGAGCGCTACTTCAATCTTAAGCGTTGGACACCGATGACCGCTGGAGGCCACTTCGCCCCAAGCGAGGAGCCAAATCAGCTTGTTGCGGATATTCGCGCATTCTATCGTTCTTTCCGTTAGGTGATGTGCTGAGATCGACAGTGCAGAGGGCAGAAGCTGGAAACGTTGGTCCGGATCCCGAGGCAATGTTGCGCAAGCCCCTGTTCCTGGTTGGTGCGAATTGGCGGGATCGTCTCGCTTCGCGCGAAATGCTGGTTAAGCTGCTCGCTCTACTTCATCGATAAATGCAAGAACATTGCTGACACATTCGTCGGCTTTTGCCACGGCAACGTGATAGGCGTCGCTTTGTAGAACCAGCAACCGCGAATTTGGAATCTTCCGCTGATAATCAAGCACGGATTCGACCGATTGCAAGGCGCTCCGGTCGGTGGTGATCACTAGTGTGGGACTGGTTATGCGCGGCAGGGCCGGTGCCAAATTCAAGGCTGAAGCGGCCTTCAGCACACCGCGCTGAGCCTGAGGACTTGCCGCCCTCATCAGTGTATTCCAATACTCAATCGATTCTGTTGAGGCGTCCGTACCCAAGCGCTGACGCTGCGTTTCCACCCACCAATTCCTGCTGCGGGCGGCGGAAGCCTCAATTAGTTTAGGTGGGCTCACTGGCCCGCTACATACGAGTAGCGTGCGCGTGCGTCCGGGATAAGCTGCAGCAAACTGCATCGCGATAGCACCGCCCAGCTTGGCGCCAACAATGTGGGCCGATTCGATACCGAGTTGGTCCAACAAGTCGTTCAGTACAACGGCTAGATTCGCCAGCGACCATTCAAAATCGTCGCGCACCGTTGAACGGCCAAACCCCGGCAGGTCGGGCCGCAGAAGACGAAATCGTTGCGCCATCCGCGGGACCCATCCGAACCACGCAGCGCTCGACTCGCCGGCGCCATGAACGAGCAATGCGGGTTCGGGTTTCTCCCACGGCGGTCCCAGCCAATCGTCCTCATAATACAATTCCGAGTTATCATTAAGCGTTACGGTTGGCATCATTGGCTCCGAGATGCACTACTCGATTTGAGCGACGCAATCGACTGACTCAATGAACTAACAGCCGGCTCCAGACCTCAAGGTCACCGTCGCTTTTTTTCACTGTAATCCGCGTCATCATAATACGATCGCGTTCGCGAAGGTGCCGGGAACGGCCAAGCGCCTCCACCATTTTATGGTCCAGCTTCAATCGCTGGATGATGTGGGCGCCACCTTCGATCTCTTGTCAGGCGCGGGATATCCCCGTCGTCATGAAGCTGGGGAAGCATACGAATGACCACATGGTGTCGTTCTACCTGCGCACGCCCTCCGGCTTTAATGTCGAGTACGGTTGGGGTGCGCGCGAGGTGGACGATTCCACCTGGCAAGTGCAGGTGCATACCGCAGGCAGCATCTGGGGCCACCAGGGCAGTTTATAACGCCTGTTATGAACGAGGCGAGGGCAAGCAGTATCCAGGGAAGGTTCGTCGGGCTGAAATGAGGCGGGCGGGCGCTTTAAAGCGGGAGCGCGGGCTCGTCAACTTTCAGTTAAAGCTCGCCGCGCAATGAAGCCCACAGCAGAAAGGCAGACCACGCAATCACAGGATCGTCCGAAACCTTACCTTCGCCCGGAACTTCCGGCGCCGGAGGGAGGCCGGCGAGTTCCTCCGGCGTCAACGCTTGCCGAACAATCGCATCGATCGCTGCGATGCTCGGGTCTCGTTTCGCTTCGCTAAAGGCCCTCATCACCGCTAGCATTTTGACGACGCCGGGCGCTTGGCTCGGGTCAAAATCGAACTTCATGACGGCACCTATCCGATAGTAATCACGATTCGTTGCATCGCGGATGGCTCGGCGCCGCGGTATCAGCCAGCGGTCGGAAGCCAATCCCAGGACAATCAGCGATGTTCGCTCGCGGTCTTCTTAGGATGAATTGAAATAGTGCGAGTCGCCCACAGTCTTCAATGGTTCGGGCGGCAAAGTTCTCATTTAAGTCCGGCGAATCAACTAATCGCGGAGAATCATCCGTCGATGTTCTGCTCGGTGCCTCGACTACGCGCACAACACCCTCAATACGTCGGTCATCGTGACGATTCCGATGAGGCTTGCCGTCTGCGATTACCGGAAGCCCACGGCGCCCATCAGGCCCTTCGGGGCCGCAAGAATATCGCGAGAACTGATTGTGATAGGATTGGCATTCCGTCGCAAGCGGCACCGTTATTTCCTCGACGCAAATCAAGCGCAATCGACTTGCCGCAAGTCAGCAAAAGGTTGGTAGGACAGGGTGTAATCGGCAGTGTTCCGCAATGCGATTGTCGGTTCGCTTTTTGCCGTCGGTCACATCTACGGCCTTAGCAGGTCAGGTGGCCGGTGGCGCGAGTGGGTAGTGGGTCAGTTTCCGAATACCTCGTCACTCGCCAGGCAACCGATGATGAGCCCTCGCTCGCTCAGGCAATGATTCAAGGAGCGAGGCGGAAGCGCGTTGACCTTCGCTGACCTTCACATTTTGGTCGGAAAGCTCTTGCGGCCCATTCTGGATTATATTATCCAATATAAGAGATCAGCCCGTTTACAAAGGAGAGATGATGAGTCTTAGTTCAGGAATGCTTTCAGGCAAGGTTGCATTGGTTACCGGCGGTTCGCGAGGTATCGGCGCGGGGATCGTGAAGCGCCTTGCTAAGGAGGGCGGCGCGGTCGACTTCACTTACGCGGCGTCACATGAAAAGGCGGAGCAGTTGGTTCATTCCATAGAGCGGGAGGAGGAAGGGCGCTGGCGATCCAGGCCGATAGCGCCGATGCCGCAGCGGTACGAGGCGCGATCGACCAAACCGTGAAGACTCTCGGGCGGCTCGACGTGTTTGTGAACAACGCGGGCATCCTGCTAAGGGACACAATCGACCAGGTTTTCGCTGGAAGATCTGGACAAGATGCTGGCGGTGAACGTGCGCTCCGTCTATGTCGGCATTCAAGCGGCTGCACGTCACATGGCCGAGGGTGGGCGCATCGTGACCATTGGAAGCGTTGTGGCGCAGCGATCAGCTTTTCCTGGATCAAGTACCTATTCGATGACCAAATCGGCCGTTGCCGGGCAACTGCGCGGCGTGGCGGTGGACCTCGCACCGCGCGGTATCACAGTGAACAACGTGCAGCCTGGGCCGACTGCGACGGACATGAATCCATTGGACGGGCCACAGTCCGAAATCATCAAGAACCTGCTTCCGGTCAAGAGGTTTGGTACACACGATGAAATTGCCAGCCTGGTCGCCTATCTGGCGAGCCCGGACGCGAGTTTTGTTACGGGTGCGAGCCTGACGGTCGATGGCGGCTATCTAGCGTAAGCTGCTCAGCCATTTCGATGCGGCACATCCGCGGTAACGCGTGGGTGGCCGTAATGCGAAAGTTGAACAACCTTCAATGCGCCCCGGATAAATTAGTCCGGAACCGGGGAGTGAACGGATCATGGCCAGACCAAAGGAGTTCGACCGCGACGAAGCTCTGCAAAAAGCCATTGGAGTTTTTTGTGACAAAGGCTATGCCGCGGCTTCGACCGACGAACTGATGCGCGCGATGAACATCAGCCGTCAAAGCATGTATGACACCTTTGGCGATAAGCGGCATCTCTACCTGGAGGCGTTCCGGCGCTACGTTGCCGACAGCATAAACGAACAGATCGGCTATCTGGAAAAGTCGTCCTCTCCGCTTGCTGGAATTGAGAAGACGCTTCTTGCATTCGCGACGAGGACCGACCGGGATGGGATGGTTGGTTGCATGGGCGTAAATGCAATTTGTGAGTTCGGTCGATCCGATCCAGAGGTAACTTCGCTAGGGGACACAGAGAGCATCCGGTTAACCGCCGCGTTGGAACAGGCACTTCGTCAGGCTAAAAGCAAAAAGGAGATCAGCAAGACGCTGAAGGAAAGCGCTGGTGCTCAGTTTCTGAGGGCAACGCTCTCGGGCATGAAGGTGGCTGCGAAGGCTGGTGCAGACACACAGGCACTCACAAGTATTGCTCATTTTGCGCTGCGTAGTTTGACAAGCCCACAGTAGAGAAAGGTCCAGGGTGTTCTGGCCGAGTCGTCGGCGACTCGGAAACTGACCCACTACCCGCGAGTGCTGTTGATTGCCTGTTCAACGCATCTATTCGATGCTCATTCAAACGCCATGCTCAGGTCGCACGTGTTTTTTTCACCGCAAGTCAGGAACCTGAACTCGCCTGGATGGTTTGACTATGCCCGTGGCGAGCCAGCGCCGTAGCTTGACTTAGGTCGGGCGGGACGGCCTCTTAGCAGTGGAAGCCGTCGCTGGCTGTTCGGTAATCGCGAGTGTTGCCGTCAACACGTCTAGTAGGCACCGATGTCGGTGAGGTTCGTAAGTCCGGCTTGTCCTGCATTGATCAAGCTACTATCCAATTGGAGATGGTAGTTCGGCGGATGCGACCCGGAGTTCACGTACGCCGGGTTGACATTGACCATGTCATTCAAGCCAGTCCTGCGCGACCCATTCATACTAAACCCGGCGTTGCCCTGAGCGCCACCGATGTCATTGTAGTTTTCGTTGATCGCGCTCAGGCCGTTGACCGATACTACCGACCCCTCGAAGATATTATTTCGCAGGTCGATGGGTGTTGACAAAGCCGCGGCGCCATCACACGTGCCACTTGCATACAGCCCGAACGAATTGGGTGCGCTGCTGCTTATATGGACGTCGTTATTGTAGTATTTGATGTTCATGGAGCATCCGCTGCCGTTGGCGCAACCACCTGGACAATCCTGGAAGCCAATCCCCGAATCGTAAGCAACATTCAGCGAGTAGGTCAGGGTCTCACTCGGCGAGTAGACATTCTCGGTGTAGAAGGCCGGGGTCGGATTACAGGATGAACCCTGGCATCCGCACAGGTGTTGAGAATAACCGCAGGTCGCGACGTTCTGTTTTACCGCTGCCGGCATTGCCGGCCTGCCAACGCCCTTCACGTCGATCGCTCCATGAACGCAACCTGGTCCTACCGCGTTACCTTGCACGAGCACTGCGCCGGTGTCGTGGTGAACTTCGAGACAGTTATGGCGGCCGCTCCACCTCACAACATTGTTAATGAAATGAACGCTGTCCGGTCCCTCTCCGAAATCTTCGAAGTCCAATTGATTCGCGTAGAGTCCATCGTCGCGTCCAACGATCGGGCTGTTGGAATTAAACGCCCCGGCTCCGGTGTTGTGGATGTAGAAATTCTCGACCGTGATACCGGGCATCGTTCCGCCACTGGTCTGGAAAGTAACCCCTTGTTCGGTGGCGTGGCGGCATTCGAAATTATCAAACGTCAGGTACCTGGCAGTCGTACCGATTGCATCAATGCAGTACTTGTTCCTGCCGAGTTCGTCGAGTACTGGACGGCCGCTACTGTAGCTTGCAAAGACAATCGGATGGCCGGCAGATCCTGCCGCCCTGTTTACGTCGAACTGCTGGGTCCATACGTCCCTTCCCTTGAAGAGGACAGCATCGCCAGGACCCAGGCTGGGTAGCTCGTTCATGACTCTGCCTACCGTCTGCCAGGGGGCACCTGGCGAGGTGCCCGAATTCGTGTCGTGGCCGGCAACCGAGTCAACATAAAATGTTACCGCTTCAGCGTTGATACTCTTTGCTACCACCGCCGTCAGCGCGACCCCGATTGAGACTGCGCCGACGCACACCTTTCCACCAAAGAAATGGCAATTCATTTTCCCCCCGGGAAATGTAAGCTGTCGCCGAACGAGCATCTGATCAACGAGCCGCCCCAACATTGGGGCCATTTCGCGTATCAGGCTGGGAGAGTCAAGACACGGCAACGAGCGGCGAATCAACCACCAAAAGAAGAGTACGAACGAACACCGCCTCGACGATCCCTGTCCGCGTTCAGCAATTTTAAATCACATGCCGCGGACCAACGCTCAGCATGTGATTTGTCCAACGAATCTACCGTCTCTTCTTCCGCGAGTCCAGCAAAGCCTCTTTAGTTATTTGCATCGTCAACGCTCCGATAGAATTAGTACGGCCGGGATCAAGGGGTTCGCCTAGCACATACTAAAAAGCATTTTGAAGGCCTCCAGCGACATAGCAGTCGCGCCTTTTGATGTGCCTATTCAGCCTAAGCTTACTGACTAATCACTCAACAGTGTTATTGTAGTACCTCATATTCATTGCACACCTGCCCGCACAATCCTGGAACCGGCTCCGGAATCGTAATCGACGTTCAATGAGTAGGTCAGAGTCTCGTCTGGCGAGTGCAGATTCTCAGTATAGTAAGCTGGATTCGGATTACAGGATTCGACGAATAGCACGGCCGTTTCGGCGACCCCTGCTGACAAGACTTGCAGCCATAATATTTGTCAGACTTCCAATGCACGACATTCAAATGAGCTGGATTACATTTACGTGACGCTATCCGCGGCCTTGATCTGTCTACCGGATACTGCGATTCTGCCTCAAACACGAGGCTCAGATGTGTGAGCTAAATTAAGAATCGTTAACGATCTGTGGTTGGAGCGTTCTTCCTACGCCAGAAGGCAGCGCTGCCTATTTGCTCGTAGTTGCTATTTTTGCTCTCGGTTTCTCGTTCCCCAACAGCGCACCAGATACACTACACTACACCGAGATTTCTGGTGGACACAGAATTCTCACCAGGAACGACTCGCGTCTGAAAAAGCCGGCCGTGTGAAATGAGTCGTCGAGCCGCAGCAGCGCGTAATCTAAGTAATGACCCAGCTCATGCATCAGCGTGCGCAGGAAGGTCTTGGGTTTGACCACATCATGGCGCTGTGCCGTTCGCATCCACAATATGATGAGTGGCGCCCCTGGACCTGCTGACGGCCCTCGCGGGTAGAAAATCCCATGGAGTTCGCCGCGCGTGTTATGCGGCCGCACCCCGCGAACTTCGACCCGCACACCATGCACCGCCATCAAGGCGCAGATTTGATCCGTCAATGCCTGCGCGGCCCTTTCGATCAGCAAAGAATCACCCGATGGAACCGCGGCCATCACCGCGGTGGTCAGCCTGAAGGTGGGCGCGTCGGGTACCAACTCGTAGCGATCGATGGAATCGCTCTTCAGCCACACGCGCTGAGCGCGGGCCGACAAACGGTAAAAGTAACCCGGCAACGCCTTGCCGCTCACCGTGCTCCTATTCCCTTTCGGCCCCGCCGCCACAGCAATTATCATCGTGTAGCCAAACCCCAAAAAGAGCAACCATATGGACCTGAAGATAGTCGAAATTGCGAAACCTAATCCGGACCTCAACGTGATTATCGGACAGGCGCACTTCATAAAGACGGTTGAGGACCTTTATGAAGCAGTGGTGCAAGCGGTCCCAGGAGTGAAATTCGGCGTTGCTTTTTGTGAAGCATCCGGGCCGTGCCTGATACGCCATACCGGCACCAACGATGAGCTCGAAAACGCGGCTGTCACAGCAGCCCATGCGATCGGGGCGGGGCATGTCTTCATCGTGATGCTCGGTAACGCTTTTCCGGTGAATGTGCTCAACCAGATCAAAACGGTGGCCGAGGTATGCACAGTGTTTTGCGCCACCGCGAATCCACTAACGCTAGTCGTCGCCGAGCACAATGGCGCACGAGGAATTTTGGGTGTGCTCGACGGCAGTGCGCCGAAGGGCATCGAAAACGAAAGGGATCAAGCCGATCGGCACGCGATGCTCCGCCGTTTCGGCTATAAACAGTAGCCGAGCGCAAGCCTTGGCCCCACAGGCGGCGTTGTCAGTTTAACCTTGCCGCGCACGAACCATGTGTTGGCCGTTGAGCGTCGGCTATAATCCGTGATGTAGACGCGGCGAGGTGGGTGGATGCGGATTTTAGGCTGATGGTGAACCGAGGAGGCCGTCTCAAGGGCGACGGACAAAAAAGTCGAAATTCGGTTAGTCGTGGCCCGGCCGCGCGTCCATCGGCATCGAATCGGCTTCCGCCGATGATGGCGCTGCGCGCGACCGCGATGCTGGTCCGGCGGCTTGGATGGCGGCGGACATTGCTGGGGATTTTCCTGTTGGCCGCCTTCTCGGGCGGCTTCTATCTGGCCAATCTCTACAGCAATATCTCCCAATTGATCGCGCAGCGGCGTGCTGCGCTGACCTCCGCAATCTATTCAGCCCCGCTCGAAATCTCCGCCGGTGATGAAATACCTTCGCTCCATCTGATCGATCGGCTCGAACGGCTGAGCTATTCGCGTGTGCAGCAGCCGTCCCATCCCGGTGAATATTCGATGGAGCCAGGCGTGATGGCGATTTATGTGCGCGAGTTCCGGGTCGGCGATCGCGGTTATCCCGCGACCCTGCTCCACCTCAGCTTCGACGGCGAGCGGGTGACGGGTATTGCCGACTCGTTCGGGGTCGCGCAACCGCAGGCGATGCTCGAACCCGAGATCATCGGACGGCTCCTGCCGGATGCGCCCGCGGAGAGGGTCGAAGTCTCTTTGAGCGACGTGCCGCCCTATCTGATTAAGGGATTATTGGCGACCGAAGATCGCTTCTTCTACTACCATTTCGGCTTCGACCCGGTCCGCATCGTCGAAGCCGCATTCATCGATTTACATTCGCACCGGCTGCGCCAAGGTGCGAGCACGCTGACGCAGCAATTGGCACGGACTTTTATCGACCAGCACACACGTAGCTTCGATCGTAAGATCCGCGAACTCACGATCGCGCTGGTGCTCGAAATGCGCCTGTCGAAGAACGAGATCCTCGAGCGCTATGTCAACGACGTCTGGATGGGCGAATACCAGGGCACGCCGATTTATGGAATGCCTCTAGCAGCGCGCTACTACTTCAACAAAGACCTGCGCCAGGTTACGCCGGCAGAGGCCGCCACCCTGGTTGGCATGATCCAAGCGCCGAGCAGCGATGACCCGCGGCGGCATTCCGGCGCAGCCCGGCAGCGGCGCAATATCGTGCTGGGGCTGATGCGACGCGCGGGCGCACTCGACGAAACTGAATACGAGGCCGCGCTCGCAGAGCAGGTCGTAACCGTGCCGGCACCAGGGCTGCGCCGGGCCCCATACTTCACTGATTACGTGACCGCCCAGGTTTCGAAGCTTCCGGCGGTCAGCGGCATGCTCGCCGGGCTGCGCGTATACACTACGTTGGATCCAGAACTCGAACAGGCCGGACGCGAGGCCATGGTCGCCAACCTCGAACGGTTGGAAAAGCTCCACACGCGTTTGCGCCGCCGGACTCCAGGCAAACGGCTCGAAAGCGCATTGGTCGCGATTGAACCGCGCTCCGGAGCTATCGTCGCAATGGTCGGCGGGCGCGACTACAACACCAGCCAATTCAACCGGGTCGCCAGCGCCGAGCGCCAGCCCGGGTCCGCTTTCAAACCGGTGGTTTATTTGACGGCGCTCGATCCGGCGTTGTCGCCGCTTACCCAACCGGTAACGCTAGCCTCGATCCTGCCGGATCGGCCGATGTCGTTTGGCGGATGGACGCCGGTCAATTATGAGGGGAGCTATACTGGCGATGTGACGGTCGCGGAGGCGCTGGCAGATTCGCTTAACGTTCCCACCGCCTATCTCGGCAGCTTGCTCGGGCCGCCAGCCATGATTCGCACCGCCCATCTGATGGGGATTCAGGAAGATTTGCCTAATTACCTGCCGATCTCGATCGGCTCTGGCGAGGTGACACTGCTGGAAATGGCCTCGGTTTACGCAGTATTCGCCGATCGTGGTATGGTGCGGGCGCCATATGCGATAGAGGCGGTGGTGGATAACCATGGCAAGGTCATTTACCAGCACTCGCCCCGTCAACAGCGTTTAATGAGCCGTGCAGTAGCCTACATAATGACCGGAGCATTGCGGGGTGTGCTGCAGTATGGAACCGGCAAAAGCGCAGCGCGAATGGGTCTCGATTTTCCTGCGGCCGGCAAGACCGGCACTACCGAGGATTACCGCGATGCTTATTTCATTGGGTATACGCGCCAACTGGTTTGTGGCGTTTGGGTAGGATTTGACCAGCCGCAGGATATCGGCCTGCCAGGTGCAGACGCTGCATTGCCGGCGTGGGTTCACTTCATGCGGGACTCCGTGCGGCAGCCGCAACTGGGTTTCGGACCGCCGCCGCCTGGGATCACAATGGTGACTATAGATCCGACAACTGGCGGTCTTGCCACGCCCTCATGCCCCCGAGTCGCGACGTTGCCATTTCTGTCAGGCACTGAACCCACCCGGACCTGTCGTCTGCACGGCGGCATTTTCGCCGCCAGCACGCCGCCATCCGCCAATCCATCAGCCGAATCCCCGCCCAATTCGGGTGTACCGCAACCGCTACCCGGCCCCGTCCCGGCTACCAACGATGTCCTTGGCGCAATCGGCAACTTTTTCAGCGGCTTGTTCGGACATCATTGAATTGTTCCGTCCCGGTTGCTTGTTGCCCAGCCGCTATCGGCGCCGAAGCCCGTCCGTTAAGCTGCCATCACCCTCAGTCTCATTCGCGGTTGGCTCGTGGCGCCGTCGCCGCGCGCGGAATATGTTTCCGGTTGCTTGATGCCGTTGCCATCGGTCGCTCTTATCCGAACCATGTAATCGCCCGGCTTGATTGGGGCGAAACGGTATTGCCATACCGTCCATATGTACGGCGAGCGATTTTCCAGGAGCCGGGCGGCATGCCAGGTGACGCCGCCGTCTGTTGACACTTCCACCCGACGGATGCCTGACGGTCCGGCGAGCGCCCATCCTGTCAAATCGACCGGCGCAGTCACTTTGGCCGCCGTATCGAGCGACAAAATGTCCAGAATCCCCGTCGACTGGCGCGGGTAGAAGAAGCCTGAATTGACCTTGCGCCAGGCCTCGTTGCTCCAGCCGCGCGCTTCCCAGTAACCGATGAACGGCGTGCCGACCAACTCAATCTCGGTGAGCCATTTGGGTTGTTTCATCCCATATTTACCTGGAATGAAAATACGCAGTGGAAAACCATGCTCGGGCGGTAGTGGCTCGCCGTTCATCCGATAGACGAGCCAGTTGTCGTCCCGCATCAATTCACCAAGCGGGACACCGGTGTAATAGCCGTCGGCGGCCCGCATCGCGGCATAGATGGCGTTCGGCTTTACACCTGCGAGATCAAGCAGCGGCTTCAGTTTGAGCCCGGTCCATTCCGCGTTGCCAATCGCATCGCCGCTAGGTGGGTTGCCTATGCATTCGAGCGTGAGAATCTGGCGAATCGAGGACATTCGCGTGATATCGGCATAAGTTAAGGTCAACGGCCGTCGGACCAAACCGTGAATTTTTAGGTTCCAACGGCTTGGGTCCACACTGGGCGTGCCGCCATAGGAGGTCACATAAAAATCGCGATTGGGGGTCGTACCGCCGAAACGGGGTGGCGGCCCGTCAGCAAATGCGCGGGCCGAAAAAGGAGTGCTGGCAAGCGCCAGAGCGCCAGTGGCAATTCTGATAAATTTCCGGCGAGAAATTAAGTTCGCTGCGTCTATCATGATCCTATGTTCTCTCGCACGCATCGTTGGTTACGGTTCATCGCTGCGCAATCTTAACATGGCAAAGATTCGCGCGATGATTGGATGCTGTCCCTGCCATTGGCGCCTGCTCCGGTCAGCGGCTTCCGGCTGGACACTCGCGATGATGGCTGGAGCAATCGCGCACGCGGCGAGTTCCGCCCCCGCCCGAAAGGGACCGTTTTTCTTGCCCTCCGGCGCCGCCACGAAGATCGTTACAGTTGCAAAAACCGGTGAGGCACAAGCCGGGATTACGATGCTGACCGAAGCCATCGCGGTAAAGGAAAGGGGTCCTAACGCAACGGTGAAACAATTCGGCGAAGTTTACACCTTCAGTCCCTCGTTCATCACAGTCCATCGCGATCAGCCGACACAGATCGAATTCTGGAATCTGCAGCCCGACGATGAGCATGATTTCGCGCTGCTCGGCTCCGATTCGACGGTGCTGATGTACGTCAAGCTGCCGCCGTTGCAGAAGACCTCCTACATTTTCACGTTTCACCAGGAGGGCGAAATCGACTTCAAATGCCTGCGTCACCAGCCGGAGATGAGCGGTCAGATCCTCGTGCTGACGCCGATGAAATGATCAACGAATTGTAACCTGCGATACTTCTGCTGCAGCATGGCCCGCAAAGCAGATAACAAGCAGTTGATCGACGGTGACCGGTTGTGGCAGCATCGTGCTATGTCTAGCCCTTCACAGGGGATTAAAAGCTTGCAAAATTGGGGGAATGCGCTGCAAGGACAGCGAAATCGTCTAAACAGCGCAACTTGCTAACGGTGAGTAAATCAGGCTCGTTACAGCGTCTTGTACCAGTCCAAACGCCGGAATGGCTGCTCCAAGCCGCGCAACAGATCCAAGTGCTCGACTACGAGTTGCACGCGGCCATCAGAATCATCAGCAAGGGGCGAATGCAACCCGAACACGTCCCTACGTTTATGGACGCGTGCGTGAAACGGGACCGGCTGATGGCCCGGATTTTGACTTTTCTGGCGGACCAGCACAAAGAATCCGTCTATGGCCGCCGCGGCGAAAAACCGCAAGACCTAAAATAGTCGTCGATGATTCCTGCGAGCGTGAGTTGCCGCGTGCGCGGAATCTCGGTTCTTCGCCATTTTCCGGCACACCAGCCCTTCCCGCGTATGCAGTTTTGCACCAGTGGGAGTGTCAGTGCAGCGCAACTAACCGCGTTCGCGATCGTGAGTGAAACGGCGATTTGTCATCAAATCGGTTAAGGTGGCCGACGGTCCGTTCCAGGACTTCAATGGGACGGTAGAAGAGGTGCGGCCGGAAAAAGGAAGTGCGCGTGCTCATCTCGATTTTCGGCCGTGCCACGCCGGTCGAACTGGATTTTGTGTATCGATCCTCCCTCCAGATGAAGGAACGGACTCAACGTATTGATGGGGTTCGGCTTCAGCGAAGGCCCTTAGTTGTCCTGAAACAGCAATTGTATTTTCATCAAGATTTGCATTAACACGCTCTTACCTGCGCTGTACGTTCCGTGCCGAGGAAACGCAAACCTAACTCGTCCCGCTCAGGTGTCTAGCCGCTGATAATCCGCAAACGATGGATTGCTCGAAACTAAGGTCCACTCCTGTCTAACCTTCAGTCGGAAAAGATTTCTCGACCATCGGAAGAAAAGGAGCAAGCCGAATGAAGCACCCACGTTTTTCAACCGCGCTGAGCGCGTCCGCGTTGTTCGCATGCCTCAGCTTCGTTGCCCTCTGCCCGCCAAAGGCCGCTGCGGATCCGGAATGCCTCTTCCGCGGTGCAACTTACATAACAACTGTCACGGATTCTACCGGAGCATTTGCAGACCGTGACGTGATTACTGTGAATGCCGACCAAACCCTGTCGGTGGTCTCTTCGGGCCAAGGTGGTCCGACATTCTTTTTCAGCAGCGAACTGGGTACCTGGGGCGTCAGCAGCAATGGAACTCTGGTGGGAAGGACCATCGATTTCGATTATCCGCCGAACGCCGATGTGGCGCGCTTGGACTACACCTTCAAGGTCGAATCCGACGGGTCGATCTCGGGTACTATCACGCTTTATACTTTTCCGCTCACAGCGAATCCGCTTGACGGGGGTGGCACGCTCTTCGGGAAATTCAACTTCACAGGTTATAAGGTGACGCTCCCATAATGATTACAAATGGTCGGTTCCCCATATCTGCCTGTGCAGTTGCAGGCAGATATGGGATGGCCCTTTTCTATACCTGATAATCGACCACAATCTGATGCTCAGCTTCCTGGACTCTGAGCAGTTTGCCAAATTCGGTGGGTTTCAGTAACACTGATTCCGCCCGTAGTAGGGCCCGTTCGAGCGCCGCCCCTTGCTTACCCCCGGCGAAGGAAGGGCTTGGCTTCGGTGATTATTTGCGGCCGAAAGGCCGATCGCGCTCGGTCAGCGCCGCCTTGAGGCCTTTTTCACGGCTCGCCTTCATCCAGTTTTTTACTGTTTCAGTTTGATGCGCGATACAGTCGAGATCGGCCGATGACTGCTCCAAAGCACGAAAGCCCAGCACGTCCAGATAGCGATTAACCGCCGACTTGTGCAGCGTCAGCAAGTCGAGCGGAACGGTCGCCACTCGCCGCGCGTAGTCCAGGGTTTCGGCCTCGAGCTTCTCCTTGGGAAAGATACGGTTGACCAAGTGCCATTCCAACGCCTCTCGCGCGCCGATCAGATCGCCGGTAAAAAAATATTCCTTGGCTTTGCGCGGCCCCATCAGAATTGGCCACATCGAAAGCGTCGGCAGGATGCCAAGTGAGCGTCCGGCCGGATGGCCGAACTGGGCATCTTCGCTGGCGAACACGATATCGCAATGGCCGGCCAGCTCGGTTGCGCCCGCCAAACAATAGCCGTGAACCTGCGCGATGACTGGTTTGGGCAGCGACCACAATCGTTGCCAGCGATCCACCATTTTTTGCAGACCGATGCGATCACTGGTCACCGTAAAGCCCGAGCCCGCTTGCTGAGTTGGTTGCAGATCGTAGCCCGCGCAAAAGGCGCGGCCAGCACCGCGAATGATTAGCACACTGGCCGCCAGGTTGTTTTCGAACTCGTCCAACGCACCGTCGAGTTCGCGCAACAGTTTCTGCGACATCGCATTGAGTTTTTCCGGGCGGTTCAAGGTCAGCCGGAAAATCTTATCCTCGGCTTGTTCGTAGACGATCGTTTCGTAATCAGCCATTGTGACTCTCCCTTGCGATACCGTTCAGGATTGCTGCCAGCCAAAGAAATCGCGAGCGTAAACGAAGCGCCCGACCGTAGCGCTGCGGGCTGCTTCCGCATCGCTAGCTTGATCGCCGACCATGGTCGACGCCTTCAGATCTACGCCATGGACCGCGGCCAGTTCTGTAATCATTCCCGCGCGGGGCTTGCGGCATTCGCAGCCATCATCGTTGTCATGCGGGCAAACCTGCCACGCTGTGAGGATGCCGCCAAGTTTCTCGTCGAGTTGGTGTAGCGCGGATTCAACTTGGGGAACCGTGAGCCGCCCGCGTTTGATACCGGCTTGATTGGTAACCACAAAGATCAGGTGGTCGCGCAGCGGCGCGAGGATTTCCTTCACTCGCGGCAGCAGCTCGATTTTGACCTTGCCGTCCGCATTGAGTGGCAGCTGGCGAGTTTCGTCCATTGCGACCAGAGTTCCCACGAGGTCGCAAAATAGCGCAACATTGCCGTTTGTACTCATTTCTTTTCGGCTTCGCACCTCTCTTTTCCGGCTGCCTGCACCTCGAAGACCCGTTTGCACTAAGCGTTCGCTCGCTGATTTGGCTAATCCGCTGAACGCCAATCAACATGGTCGCGAACATAACCCAATACCTCGTCCAGGATTTCAACGCCGGCCTCCGCCTGACTCTCAGAAATTACCAGCGGCGGATTGATGCGGACTCGAGGGAAATAGCCCATCACAAGCAGCCCGCGCCGGAGCGCTTCCTTGAAAATAATTTCCATCACCTGGCGGCTAAGCTCGCGCCGGCTCTCGTTGTCACGTACCAAGTCGAGACCGAGCAGCAGTCCGCGTCCGCGCACATCACCGACGAATTCATATTTTTCCTTGAGCTGGAGCATCCGGCCGAGCAGCATAGCGCCGACGCTACGGGAATTCTCCACGAGCTTTTCCCGGCGAATTGTCTTGATGGTTTGTGCGACCGCGATCGCTGCCAGAGGATTGCCGCCATAGCTGGACGATGATGCGCTCGGCTTGGCGAACGGCTCGGCATGGCTAATTTGTTCGCTCATCAGAACTGCGGAGACCGGGAATCCCGCGCCCATCCCCTTGCCCACGGTTAGTATGTCCGCTTCGGCTCCACTATGTTCGATTCCCCACATTCGGCCTGTGCGGCCGAACCCGGTTATCATCTCGTCTGCGATCAGCAATGCGTCGAATTCCCGCGCAACCGATTTGACCGCGGGCAGCCAATCGTCTGGAGGAATCACGTTGCCCGCCGTCCCCTGCATCGGCTCCGCAACAATTGCAGCGATCGCACCGGCCGATGAATTGCGGATCTGTTGGCGGGCGAAATCCACGCAATAGAGTCCGCACGAGGGATGCTTCAGCTTAAACGGGCAACGGTAGCAATCTGCATAAGGCACGAGGTATTGCCCGCCTGCCAACGGTCCATAGCCATGTTTTGACTCGTCGCCGATCAGGCCCATCACACCGGCCGTCTTGCCGTGAAAGCCGCCCCAGAAACCCACCACTTCATGCTTTTTAGTCACCGAGCGTGCGAGCCGCAGCGCCGCTTCGACGGCCTCGGCCCCGCCACTATAGAGATGTACACGGGTAAGATTCTGCGGCGCTATCTCGGTCAGCAGGCGGAAGGCCTCGGCTCGCTCGGCGGTGGCAAAAGTGCCAACCATCAATCGACCGGCCTGCCGGGCTAGTGCATTGACGAGTGCGGGATGGGCATGGCCGAGGCTGGCAACCCCTATTCCGGCAACGAAATCGACATAGACGTTGCCATCGGCGTCGGTGAGCGTTGCACCTTCGCCATGGTCGAGCGCGAGGCCCGCCAGCAACGAGATTCGCTGCCGTCCGGGAGCGATGTGGCGTTGTTCGGCTTCGAAAATCTCCTGCGATTTCGGGCCTGGTAACGCGCCAGCGACGTGCGGCAATTTATTCGTGGCACCAAGACTGCTTGACGCAGGCTCGGGCCGCGGTTCAGTTTCATCGTTCAGTTTACCGGAAGACAAGGCCATCCGGTTAGCTCTGTCGCGCCTACCCCGGGAAGTCAAGTAGACTACCATGCGGACATCGGCTCAGAGCCTGCCGTCAACGGGTACTAACTAATGGACGGCTAAGCTGCGGGCGAGCGGATGGCGGTGTAGCAGGCGCAGGCACCGGCGCGCTATTGCTACGGCGCCGGGGGTGCGAACCGGCTCGAAACTTGGCCAGTCATTGAAGTCGATGATGGTGCATAATTGTCCGTTTACTATCGCGTCGCCGCCCCATATTTCTAACCCAAGCGTCGCCGCCGCGGTGCGCGCCGCGCGCTCCAGGGTGAGCTCGACCGAGTCGTTCAAGGGCTGTCCGTCCTCGGGAATCGCGCAAAAATACTCTTCGCCGACACCATAGAATTTCACAACTGGGCCCGCGACTTCCTGCTGCACGTAAACCAGGTCAATACCGCGGCGAGCGAAATGCCTAAGCGCGTCCGCAAGCTGTTCCGGATCCTGAACGCGGCGAACATCGTCCGGTGCCAACGCATGAAGGTTGCCGCGCTTGACATAAATTGGCGCCGACAAGTTCAGGGCGCGCAGCGGCTTGAGGTCCAGCGGAAGCGACGTTGGCACGAGCGCCCCGTCCGGTATTGGAACGCCGGCCCGCATCAAGCCGGCGGCAAGCAAATCGCGATAGCAATTGCGTATGGCCAGGGCCGAATTGATCGTAAGTGCCCCTGTCTCGTTCATCGACGCGAGTTGGCTCAAGGCTGGAGCCCCTTGGCACATCGCGATTACCAGATCGACGTGGTTGGGAGGATCGGCCGAAAAACGCGCGGCAGTCATTGTCTCGGTCCCGGCTCCAGCGACCCGTAAATGAGCCAGAACCTCATCGATGATGGCCGCATCGGCCCCGATTTTGCCCGGTGAAAATTCCGGCTCGCGATAAACCCCGACTACTCGCAAATTCATGGAACGCCCCGCAGATAGCGCTACCAGTTCGAGCACCGCTATTCGGATTCGCGGGCAAGCATTTCGTGCGCTGCCCTCAGATCCGCCGCGTCATCAACGTCGATCGCCTGTGGCACTTCAAGGGCGGCGATCCTCGTTCCTTTTTCGAGCAGCATCGCCAGAAAAAGTCGCATCGCGTCCAGCCCGCGCATGCGTGCTTCGGCAGCGTGGACAAAAATACCCGTTGAGAGCAGATAGAGGCCCGCCGTTACCATCGGCGATTGCCGTTCCCCCAATGCTGTGATTACTCCGTCAGCCCCAATCTGAGTGAACAGCGGACTCGCATCGCCCCGCCATTTTACCACCGCTAAAGTGCCGTCTAAACGCGATCGTCTATTTCCGATGATTTTGGTCGCATTTGTGACAAAATTTCGGATATGCCTTCTGTATAAGATGGCATCTACCGTCATCAGCAGGAACAATCCTGGGGCAACACGCTCACCTAGTCTCAACAGCGATTCCATGGAATTTGCTGTGTCATGAACCAGCAGGTCAACCCCGTCCGGGACTCGCAGTCCGCATTGGCCCATCAGGCGATGCGTCTCGGAATTGACGATGACGTAGATCGGACTCACTCCGATTTTAATTAGTAAGTCAATTTGTCTGAGCAGCAAGGGTTGGCCGCCGACGTCGATCAGCGGTTTGGGAAGCGTTCCCGAAACTGGCCGGAGCCGCTGACCGCTTCCAGCGGCCAGAATGGCTCCGCTTAGCCGGCCAACCATCCGAAGTCTTTCAACTCCTCCAGACTGTGAATTGTGAAGTCGACCGGATCTGAAGACGCAACTTCATACTCGTTGAATTCACGATGCTGCAACCAAACGGTTGCCATTCCCATCTGCCGAGCCGGTGCACAATCCTTGCTGAGCGAATCTCCCACCATCACTGCATCCTGCGGGTGCACACGTAGTTGCGCTAGTGACGCTGCAAGGATTCTGGGGTCAGGTTTATAGAAACCGAGCCGCCCAGAATCCGCTATCGTTGTGATCGAGTTGGCAAAACCGGCCTCGCCAATAACACGGTCAAGGTTACCGTAAAAGTTGGATACCACTGCAATTTTGAGGTGTTGCGCTAATGATGCCAACAGACGCCGGCTTACGCCAAAGCCGACCCCTGACTCGGCCACGAAAGAGTCACGAATTTGCGTCTTTAATTCGTTGATGCTCTTGCCGGCGGACACCGCCGCGAGCAGGCGGCGCTGCGCGGCTGCATCGCGCACACTCAGATGGTCGAATTGAAGGTCGATCAGAAATCCGACGAGTCGCGAAAGGCTATAGTCCCAGAGCCTGGTCCCGCAAGCATAGGCTTTTTGGGTTGCCGTGCTGAATGCGCCCTCAAGTTCCGCCCGTTCGATATCGATCCCGGCAGCCTGATAATGCGCAACAAAACGGTCCAGCCAATGCCGGGGGAAATCGAGCGTCCCGCCAAAATCAAACAAAATTGCACGCATCGCCGTTCGCAGCTTAGCAACGTCATCGGTCCCGCAACACAGTAAATTCGCAAACGGAACTTGCCGCGCAGATCGAGTTGATTGCGGGGTTCGATCCTGCAAAACACCCGTCGCTGCTTGATATGGTCGGGCTTAGAAAATCATCGTGTCAACCAGTCACCTAAATAACTGAGTACGGCAAAGCGCGTCGCGGCTTCTAAATAGGGGATTGGACCTGGGGCGGGGTCGGCGCTAAAAATAGGCCATGCCACTCGATTCGTCGTTGGTTGGAACCAAACTCGGCTCCATCGCGAGCGAAATTGATGCGCGATGGGCGATGGCATATGCGGCTTCGCTTGGGGACTCTTGCCCTTGCTATCTCGATACGAGGCGCCCCAATGGAATCGTTGCCCATCCGATGTTCGCGGTATGCTTCGAATGGCCCGCGGCGGGCTCGATCCGTCATAGAGCGCGCGCCACCTTGTCACAGGACGAGGCCGTCCGCGGTGTCCATGCAACACACCACACGATAGTTCATCGATTAGTGCATCCGCCCGAACATCTAATTACAACCGCAGAATTGTTCGGTGTCGAGCGCCGCAAGCCGGGCGCGTATGAGGTGGCAAAATTCAACACGGTCGACCATAGAGGAGCGCCGGTCTGCACCACGTACTACGGCAGTCTCTACCGCGAGGTGGAGTTGAGAGGGCCGGATCGTCATGCCGAAACGCCCACGCTGCCCACGCTGACCCACCCTGCGACACCGCGTGCCGAAATCCGGGTTCCGATCACTGCCGGTGCCGCTCACGTCTACACTGAATGCGCACGGATATGGAATCCGATTCATACCGATATCGCGATAGCGGCCAAAGCCGGACTGCCTGGGCTGATTCTCCATGGGACCGCGACTCTGGCGATGGCCGTGTCGCGCATAATCGAAGCGGAAGCGGGCGGCGATCCTGAACGCGTTGCGCAAATCTATGGCCGCTTTGGTGCGATGGTGCTGATGCCATCGGAGATAACGGTCCGAATTATTACGCGCGAGAAGACCGCCGCGGGCGACGCTATATTCTTTGAGACGCTCAATGCCGACGGCGGCCGCGCAATTCGCGACGGCGTGATGCTGCTGCGAAGCTAAGCTGAGACCTGTTCTCCAAGAGCGAATTGCGCAGGAGACCTCGTGATTTATTTGACCGGAAAGGTAAAACTGGATCGCGGCAGCCACTACGAGGGTAGGCTGCGCGGTCGCACCGAGGGCTAGGAGGAGGGCGTTTCGCCGAAGCGGTGAGCCGAGGCCGAGCGTAGCCGGCCGAAGCCAGGAGCAGGGCCGAAGGCAAAGCTGGATCGGCGCATAGCGCCATAAAACACTAGGCGGAGCGCCACCGGAGCCGAGCGAACGAGTCTGCGAGGTGCGCATAAAAAGAGGTCGGTGAAAGATGAAGGTCAGGGCAGCGGTTGCGAATCAGGCCAACGAGCCTTTGGAAATCACTGAAATTGACCTCGCAGGTCCCAAACAGG
>Ga0073928_10001019_pt1 | contig 56858 bp, 52 predicted proteins | sample PaiPotPPA55metaG_FD_76969 | JGI IMG/M metagenome (GOLD analysis project Ga0073928, IMG submission 76969) | Iron sulfur acid spring bacterial and archeal communities from Banff, Canada, to study Microbial Dark Matter (Phase II) - Paint Pots PPA... ... | reverse complement strand
TCCATCATGGTCATGTACTCAAATGCGGGCCCCGGAGTTGGCGCACGAAAATAGACTTGCCTCCACAGGAGGCTGCAGCGTAGAACAACTTAGTCCCCCGGCCTCTTCCCGTTGGCCGGTTTTCAGGTGACCCTCATTGGCCGGTTTTGGGGTGACCACTGAGGCAACATTCTACACACAATAAAAATGGGAAGAGATTAGCCGGTTAAGCCGACCACTTGTCCATAACCCCGCTGGGCGGCTTTCCGTTGATGATTGTTCAAGCGGCTCCTCGAAGAGATCGTTGGCAAGAGCCCTACAGACAGGTTCAGGCAAACTCAGGCGAAATTCAGCGCGGCTCCAATCAGCGGAGATTGCTCAACACGACGATGTCGCTGCTGACTTCGCCGCGGGTGAGTACCAGGAGCGTGCCATCGGCGGTCCAATTGAAATCGAAGGTGTGTCCCGAAATGAATTTTGTCAACTGACTGGGTTTCCCTCCGCCGAGAGGTTGATCCCAGAGGTTGTTTATTCCTTCCTCGTCTGTCAGGTACTGGAGAGAGTGGCCGTCCGGAGACCAGTGCGGCCCAATTATTCCCAATGGCGCGTCAAATGCTTTTAGGAGCGGGCCACCCTTGATGGAGAAAACAGCAATTTTCGTGGCAGACTCTGGGGTATTCACGTCGAAGGGGAAAGCTAGGAGTTGGCCATCGGGGGAGACGGCCACATTGCCGGGAATACTCTCACCGGGATTGTCAACGACGTCCTCCGGTGTGCCGCCGTCGATGGAAACCCGGCGAACTTTCCATCTCGGCTTCACCGCTTCCGCGTAATAGACAAATTTTCGATCAGGCGAACATGTGGGCGACCACGTAGTTCCCTCAACGAGCCGTTTGGCGTTTGTGCCGTCTTCGTTGATCCGAACTAGGCCATGCGCAAACGTCCGCATGGATTCGAAGAGAATGAAGCGGCCGCATGCGCCGAACCAGTTCGTGTCATGCGTATCGAAGACCAGGATAGGATGACTTCCGTCGGAATTTAGGAGCCACAATCCATTATCCGTGCGGTTCAGTACGGCCAGCTTGCCATCAGCGAGTGGAAATGAACGGGCAATTGTATGCAGACCGTCCGTAACCTGCCGAAGCTTCGAAAGATCCGGCGGTGACGTTGTCCAGACATTGGTGGTAATAGATTTTTCGGCGGCGACAAGTGTTTTACCATCGTGTGCGATGTCGATCTCAGCGTAGTTGTGAAGATCATTGGTCAGCCGTCTGATCTTTCCACCAGCATAAGAAATCGTCCACAATTGTGCGTGTACGTTTCTGTCTTCGATAGGAACGACCAGCATATCGGCTTTGGGCAGCCATCGAGGCCGGCCGATTGGATGGGCATTCGAATAGAATTCCTTCACGGCACCATCGGCCATTGAGACAACGTAGAGCACGAACGGTGGTTGTTTGTGGTGCATGAACGCCGGAACCGCAACGACGCGTCCATCGGGCGACCAAGAGGGACCCGGAAGATAGCCCGTCCAAGCCCCCTGCAGGGTGGCAAACAATCGGTCGCCGCTCCCATCGGCGTTGGCGATTCGAATCTCGACGCAATCCAGCCGTGGCCGCCCTCGCAAGTACACTAACTGGTGGCCGTCGGGCGAAAGACTCGCGGCGGAATCGAGGTTTTCGATCAGTTTTCTCTCCGGCCCGCCCAACGTCGGAATCACGTATAGATTCGTGAACTGCTCGTTTTTCCCTGGGCCGCGAAGAAAGTAGAGGTAGTCTCCGTCGGGCGAGAAAGCCAAACCAGGAAGAAGGAGCGCTTCATGGACCAGGACTTGAGTCTCACCAAGCGCGCCCACTTGCCGCAAACGAAGGCTTGAATTCTCGCCGTCTTGAATCGTGTAGGCCACGTAACGTCCATCGGGCGAGATAGCAACGGACTGTGCTTTCCCGCTTTCTGTGAGTCTTGTCAATCGTATGTTTTGGAGACTGGGCCATCTGCTAGAAGAAAACCATCGATGCACGCCGAAAGCCGCCACCAAGCCAGCAATGACCAGCAGGAGACTGACCAGAAGAGCCCTGCTCAGCGGAAGCCGAGGTAGGGGGATGGCGACCTGCAAGCCTGGAGGAATCGAGCCGAATTCCTCTTGATCCCTCGCAGGCAAAGTGCGAGAGGGCACTGAAACGGAGCAGACGACCGGTTCTACGAGAACTTGGCTGCTTACCTGCGCAATAAACCGATACCCGCGGCGAGGAAGTGTTTCGACGTAGCGTGGTCTTTCGGCGTCATCGCCCAGAGTCGCCCGAATTTGATTTACGCAGAAATTTATGCCCCGCTCGAAGTCCACGAATGTGTCTTCGCCCCAGAGGCAATGCCTGATTTCTTCCCGAGGCAGGATTTGGCCGGGGCGCTCAGCAAAGAGCAGGAGGAGGCGGAGGGGCTGCGGATGAATCTTCAGCGAGACGCCAGATTTGCGCAACTCGCCATTTTCTCGGTCCAACTCAAATGGGCCGAAACGAAGAACCGGGAGGTGTTGCCTTGGCGGAGCCATGAGAACTCTGGGGGCACATCAGGTGCGAAGAATTCTATCACCCCGTCTAGACTGAGGACGGCAAAATCTGGTGTTTAGAAGTGAACTCGCCAAACCGCGAAGATTCATCAAGTTAGGCTCTAACATAGCTCTAACAAAAATCTGAGAACCCTGCCATTGCAACTACCGAGGAATGCCGCTAGTTTTCCGACATTTCGGTTGGATTGAGTCTACCGCGGAAGAAAATATGCGACGGGCGCGCGCGCCACGCTTCGCCTTCACGAGCAATCGAGGAGCAATAAACATGAAATGCAAACGCCTATCTTGTTTGACTGCATTGATTTGTGCGAGCTCAGCATGGGGACAAGGGGGAACTCACGCGCAGCAGCAGTTTACGCCCAAACATCATCACTACAAACTGGTTGTACTCGGTCCGCTGGGAGGTCCGAACAGCGGAACAGGCGGGGAGATTACTGCATACGGAGTGATAAACGATAGCGGCGCCACCCTCATTTCGGCGGACACGCCTGTTCTCGACCCCTTCAACCTCGGCTTCAATATCTTTCACTCCTACAGGTGGCAAAACGGCATGCAAACTGATCTTCAGACCTTGCCTACTCAGTCCGGCTCCGTGGGCAATAACACGTATCCTAACTGGATCAATGAATGGGAACTCACGGCAGGGTGGTCGGCGACCGGCGTGCTCGACCCGATTACGGGCGCACCTGAAACGCACGCCGTCATTTGGACGCCGGAAGGTGAGATCTTCGATCTGGGAACGTTGGGGGGCTATCAGAGCCAGGCAAACGCGGTGAACGACTTCGGCCAAGTGACAGGCTGGGTCGAAAACACAACCCCGGATCCATTTTCATTCGGTGAAGGGGCCGAAACGCAGGCCTTCATTTGGCAGTTCGGGATGATGCGTCGCTTGGGAACTCTTGGTGGTCCGGACAGCAATGCTTTCTTCATAAACGATCTCGGTCAAGCCGCCGGCTGCTCGCTCACGAATTCCACGCCGAACCCTGCGACTGGCTTCCCGACTTTCGACGCATTCATCTGGGAAAACGGCAAAATGATTGATCTAAATCCGGGCAACTTCGGCGGCACCCAAGGCTGCGCGAACTTCCTGAACAATCGCGGGCAGGTGGTCGGTTTTATGGATACAGCGGGAGATGTTCATGACCACCCGTTCCTCTGGGAGCATGGAAAAATCACCGATCTTTTTACGGAAGGGAACTTGGGAGGAGCCAACGGATCCGCGATGGCTGTGAGCGAAGCGGGTCATGTCGCCGGAAACGCGGAGCTCCCGGTCCAGGGTCAACACCACGCTGTGCTTTGGCGTGAGGGCGGGATTATTGACCTTCAGACGGTGGACGGCGATCCTTGCAGCCTTGCGTTTTTTCTGAATTCCAGCGATCAAGTTGTAGGAACTTCTGGCGCCTGCGACGAGAGCACGGCCCACGGTTTCTTATGGGAAAGCGGCGGAATCGTTGACCTCAATGCACTCGTCCCTTCCAGTTCCGGAATTCAGCTTCAATTCGCTTTGTCGATCAGTGAGAGTGGCGTGATCGTGGGAAATGGGATTCTCAACGATAGCGGCGACAATCGCGCTTTCCTGTTGATCCCATGCGACTCGAATCACACCGGATTGGAGGGTTGCGACTACAGCCTCGTAGAATCGGTCGCCTCGCTTGAAGTTCATTCGCAACAGACTACCAGGGCAGCGGAAACAGCTGCGAGGCCGACCAAGTGGTCTCCGACCCAAGCGCGCGGACGATCTCTTTCCCTAACCTTAAGGCGTCGCCATAGGTTCGGCGTCGTCGACCATCAATAGTTTTCATATCCGTAAAAAAACAACGCCGACGTATGTGAGGTGCGTCTGGGCCTAGGCATTTCGCGGGCGCGCGTTAATCAGGCGTGCGTCGCGTTCCAGTCCGGAGGACGCAGACGTATACGTCTTTGCGGATGTGACGGTGGACTTTTTCAAAACCGAGATCACCCGTTGGGGCGAGAAGATCATTTTTACTCTAAGGGAGTTCAAGATGCTGGAATACTTAACCAAGAACGCTGAACGTGTGATCTCACGGGACGAGCTTCTCAAGGAGGTTTGGGGTTACCAGTACTGTCCTTGTACCCGAACGGTGGACAACCACATTCTGAAGTTACGACAGAAACTGGAGAGCGACCCTTCACACCCGTTACACTTTCTCACAGTACACGGCCGGGGCTACAAGTTCTTGCCTTAAGGAGGAGCAGCGCAATGAGCCGGCGAGACAGAGGTGTCCCCCGAGCTTAACTTCCCTGCAGAAAGAGACAAGCTTCGGCCCTTCGGCCTGAGTTCTCGGGATGGGGTTTCGAAGCCTGAAGAACTGTGCAAAGGATCAGAATTACCGACGTCAAATCTATGACGCGGCTTTAAACAATTTCGCAAGACTATTGATGTCCGCAGCACTCGCATCGCCGATCACGAAAAAGCGAAGCCCGCCTTGACTCCATGTTTCCAGGTTGAACGGCAGTTGCTTAGGCGAAAGAGAATTGTCGTCCAACTTCGCCGGTAGTGAGCGTTCCTGGAACACGAACACAGAAATATGGTGCTGCCGCATGTTGTAAATGAGATGTGCGCCCGGCGTTTGATCAAGATAAGTCATCCGGCCCCCCAGCAGAGAGAACTCCGTGTTCTGGAGTTCTGGCAAATTGAACGCGAAGGGGATTTTTCCCTGGAACCAGGGCTTCACCGTGTGCCGGTCGGTGGAGATCACATCTACCGGAGATGAGCTGGCCAGGGTCGCAACGTGCAGGTCTGCAATCTCGCTAAAAACCTGATCTCTGCCGAATCGAGTTCCCAAATAAACGGAAGTCAACGTCCCCGCCACGAGAACGACGGCTGCCGCCGCGAACATCCATCCTGGAGCGAAACTGCGCTGCGGTTTTGCAGCAATCTTCTGCTGCACCCGCTTCCGGAACTCAGCACTAGGAGTGTAACGCTTTCCGGCGCTCTGAATCGCGCGCTTCGTTTGAACACGCATAAGAACATCCGCCGAGCAAGAAGGGCAATTGCGAACGTGAGCATCGAAGGTGCGCAGCTCTTCACTCGGCAGCTCACCATCAAGATAAATATCGACTTTTTCTTTCCAAGACTCACAAACCATGGTTCGTCCCCCTTAACTTTGCCGCTCCAACGGATCCTTCTTGCAAATGCAGCCGCAGGCGATCTCGCATGGTTCGCCTAGCCCGCGATAGACGTGACATCACCGTGCCGATAGGAACCGAAAGTGCCTCGGCAATCTCCTGATACGACATCTCCTCCACCTCACAAAGAAGGAGGACCTCGCGGAATTGAACCGGCAGCTGATCGATCGCGGTCTGGAGCTGCTCACGATTGGACCGGGCGAATAGAAGTGTTTCTGGCGTCTCGGGCTCAACTGCCAATTCAGTTTCGTCCTCATCGAGATTGAGAGGCACAGTCATGTTCGCTTTCAACCCCGTACGGGAGGTCAAGAAGGTGTTGCGCAAGATGCGATACATCCATGCGCGAAAATTGGTTCCCAGCCGGAAAGATGGGAATCCTTTCAAAGCCTTGGCGTAGGTTTCCTGAACCAAATCTTCGGCTTCTTCTCGGTTGTGGGTCATCCACTGCGCAAAGTTATAAAGCTGCTCGAAGAGCGGCATGGCGAGCTCTTCGAACGAGCCGAGTTGGAGATCCGCCTCTGACACGTGCACCACATAGTAGAACAACGGAACAGCCCGTTTATTCCCATGGAACCATAAATTGTTTGGTCATCGACTGCAGACGGAGCGCTTTGCCCCATTCAGTCGAACGAGCGGAATAAAAGATCGGGAAGTCCGTTATCTACAGTGAACTTCATTTCATAGGAGGCGGATCGTGAACAGCAGAAAAGGCGCACCCGTTAGATTCAACTCAGCGGCCGCGGCACTTCTTACTTTTGTGGTGCTGTTAGCCGGTGGAGCATCAGCGAAGGATCGTAAACCCAAGGAATCCAACAACCAGGCCCACGTTGTCGGCCACATTTCGTTCGAAGGGATCTCGTCCGTCGACATGGTAATTCAGAGGAAGTTGAACGATACCTACTACCTCTATGTGCAGCACGCGAAAGATCAAGGCATCTCCGTTATCGATATCAGCAAGCCCACTGAACCGAAAGCCGTTGGATTAATCCCGTGGCCGGACTCGGTTTTGTCGGGCAGGATGAACGTAACCGGAGACCTGGCGATCATCGCCGAAACCGGGGTCCCTCCGATGCGCAACATCACTTCTAACGATCTTGTGCTTTGGGATTTGTCGAATCCAGGAGCTCCCCGCGTAGTGCAAAGGTTTTCGGGAGTGGCGAAGTGGCTGCAGGATGACCGCGATTTTGTCTACATCCTCAATGGCGAAGGGTTGTGGGTAGTTTCAAAGCCTGCGGATCGTCGCGAATCAGAATCTTCGGAAAGCTTCGGAGGATGATAGAACGCGGAACCGGCGGCGATGGCCCTATGTCCGCACCGCCTTTCCGCGCAAGTTTAGGGAAGGGGCAGCAATGATTAATCCATTTGATGTTAAGACCGTAATTCTGGCGAAACATGCACAGCATGTCGTGCTGATTCATTTTCCAATTGCCCTTTTTATTTCAGCAGTAGCGTTCGACTTCATAGCGCAATGGACCCAGCGCCGCAGCTTGTCGCACGCCGCATATTACAACCTACTCGGAGCAGCGATCACAACGGTGCCAGTCCTCGTCACTGGTGTTCTCGCGTGGCGATTCCAACTCGATGGACAAAGGCTGAGAGGAGTCCTGTTGCTCCACATCGTACTGGCGTGTGTTTCGTCGGTGATGATCTGGCTGGTGTGGTGGGTACATTTCCGCGCTCGACGACGGACCGTCTTCTTACCTAGCTATCGCTTCGCTGTCGAATTTCTGGCCGTCGGTATGGTGGCGCTGACCGGCCATTTGGGGGGCTTTCTAAGCGGCGTAAACGGACCAGGGTAGACGAGTAATACTTTTCCGCGCCTGGATTTTGGTGGGAATAAAAGTGACTCGTGCCAGTTATCAACTCAGAACACAGCAAACCACGGAGGGCAAATGCCAGACAAGAAGCAAGATCGAATCGATCAGACGTTGCAAGACCTCAACAACGACGGAGTCGATCGTCGTGGGTTCCTGAAGTGCATGGCATGGGCGGGTACCGGCCTGGTTTGGACCATGAGCGGCGGCATTCCGGTGTCCCGGGTTTTCGCTAAGGGGTACGGCAAAGATGCCGGCAAAGGCGCGGATTTCACCTTTGTGCAGATCAGCGACAGCCACATCGGTTTTAACAAGCCGGCCAACCCGGACGTCACCGCGACTCTGCGGACGGCAATCAACAAGATCAATGCGATGCCCACCAAGCCGGACTTCATCATTCACACCGGTGATCTGAGTCAGCTCTCGAAGCCGAGTGAGTTCGACACGTTAGATCAGGTATTAAAGGGAGCGTCTGCCAAACAGATTTTCTTCGTGCCGGGTGAGCACGACATGCTGACCGACAACGGCGAGCAATATCTCCAGCGCTATGGGAAAGGTACAAAGGGCACAGGGTGGTCGAGCTTCGATCACAAGGGTGTGCATTTCGTTGGTCTCGTGAATGTCGCCAATTTGAAAGCCGGAGGAATGGGCTCGCTCGGTCACGAGCAACTGGAGTGGCTTGAGGACGATCTCAAGGGACGCTCCGCCAGCACGCCCATCGTACTATTTGCACACATTCCACTGTGGACCATCTATCCGGATTGGGGCTGGGGAACCGACGACAGCGAACAAGCCCTGTCTTACGTCAGGCGTTTCGGTTCCGTGACAGTGTTGAACGGCCATATTCACCAGATCATGCAGAAGGTGGAAGGTAAGGTTTCGTTCCATACCGCGATGTCGACGGCGTTCCCTCAACCTGCGCCAGGATCCGCTCCCTCAGCCGGACCCATGAAAGTACCGGCCGACCAGTTGCAGCGGGTGCTGGGGATCACCGATGTGAACTACCTGGTCAGCGGTCGCAGCCTCGCAGTCGTCGATTCACCACTCGGGGACTCGGGCTCTTCGGCTTCAGGAACTGCAAGCGCGCCCCTGGCGGCAGTTGACTCGATCTATGGCTAGAGACGAGAGGGATCCGGTCGCAAACAAAGAAGATGAAGCAAGAACATCAAACTAGAAAGGAAACAGGACAATGACGAGAAAAAATATGTGGGTTGTAGGTGTGGCGACGCCGGTACTGATTGCGATGCTGCTGTTCGCGGGATCACCGAGCGCCACGGCAAATGACCAGCCCTCGGCGGCCAACGCGGCAGTGAAAATCGATAATTTCGTTTTTGGGCCGCAGACGGTCACAGTACCTGTCGGAGCGACCGTTACCTGGACAAACGTTGACGACATTCCTCATACGGCGGTAAGCACGGACGGCGTATTCAAGTCCAAGGTGATGGATACGGACGAAAAGTTCTCCTACACATTCACCAAGGCGGGCACGTATTCGTACTACTGCTCGGTCCACCCGAAAATGACCGGCAAAGTCGTGGTGCAGTAAGCAGCTGGTTGCTTACACAACGCAGCGTTTTTTTAAAAACACAGTTGAAGCCAATATGGCCGCACATTCAGCACATCTCGAACAATGGACAGTTGCAAGCGATGACTTGGATCTCGTCCATGCCAGCAAGGACGGAAACGTGGCCGCTTTCGAGCAACTCGTAAAGCGATACGATCGTAAACTTCTCCGAATCGCTCAAAGCGTCACCCACAACAGAGAAGATTCTCAGGACGCGGTTCAGGAAGCCTTCTTGAAGGCCTACCAAAACCTGGCCGCATTCCGCGAGGATTCCAAATTCTCAACCTGGCTGATTCGCATCACTGTGAACCAGTCGCTGATGAAGCTGCGAAATCAACGCGCCGTGAGAGAGGTGTCGCTGGATGAGGATTGTCAGGCCGAGGGTGACAGGCTTCCAAAAGAGGTCACCGACTGGGCTCCTAATCCTGAACAGCTCTACTGGGCGTCTGAATTGCGAGACATCCTGATCAAGTGCATGGAGGAGCTAAGCCCACTCTTGCGGACGGTCTTTGTATTGCGGGATATTGAAGGGCTCCCCATAGATCAGACGGCAGAAGTGCTGGACGTGAGTCATACCGCGGTGAAAGCACGACTATGGCGAGCTCGACTACAGCTTCGCGAAAGCCTGAACAAATATTTCAGCAAGCAGACAGGCTTTGCGCGAGCGCAGTTATTCCCTGCAGGCAGGCGGGCAGGCCCGATTCTCGGCCTTTTTGCCGAATGCTTGCGTAACTCGATATGTCGGACACACTCGATCAATGTTGCCGAGTCCGAGATGCATGCGGTGACTCGTACAGCAGCCATCGACAATGTCGACCGTTGCCTCAACAGTATATGATTCTCAGTGATATCGTCAGTCCGCACCGCGCAGTACTCTCCCGCTCTGCACTCCCATGATGTTCCTGCTATCGCTTTACGACAATCTTCCGACAAAAAGTTGACAATCAAATGACATCTCGTCCGCATCTCGCCCCTAATCGGCGCGTCTAACTCTCATACGTAGCGAAAAGCGGTTGATAAATGAGGCTCAGGACATATTCGTGGAATAAAGTCTCACGAGCGCAGTTATCAAGGTTGAACAATGCAAACATTTCAATATGGAGGAATCATGAAGAAATCGTATTTAAGCGCTGTACTTACTCTGACTTGCCTGCTGGGGTTGGGCATAAGTGCCCGAGCTCAGGACACCGAGGGAGTTCGTGTGAACGTTCCCTTCGAGTTCGTCGCTGGAGGCGCGACCTTGCCTGCGGGCACGTACACGGTTGGTCGTCTCTCGGTTGACGCATATTCAGGCATAACAATCAGCAGCTTCGGCCATGGGGCGTTTGTTCTCCCTATATTTGTCGATGGAACTCCCACTGGGCAGCTAAAGCTTAGCTTCGAGCATGTAGGGGACAAGTACTTCCTGAGCAAGGCTGACACAGCGGGAGGCCTCTATACTTTTGCGTTACCGCGGGCGATGGTTGCGCAAGCGCAGGTGAAGGATCAGTCCGCTGTGTCTTCCTCTGGCACTAACTAATTCGAGCACGACGTCGGCATTCATACGGTTGTGGTGGGGAGTTCAGGGATAGGAACCACGTCAGTCTGCCTGAATTCCCCCTTCATCCCGCGACAACCAGCTTTACGGTGGAAAAGGAAACAACCGGATTCAGCAACGTCATACAAATCATAAAAGAAGGTTATGGAGGACAACGTGAAAAAGGCATTCTTATCATTCGGGCTACTCATGACGTTGACGATTCCGTCAGGGTTATGGGCTCAGCAGGCCGGCTATTCCCAGACCAACTTGGTCTCCAGTACGGCCGGCGTAGCCACCACAACCGACCCTCAACTGTTGAACCCCTGGGGGATTTCCGCTCTTCCCGGCCAAGATTTCTGGATCGCCGACAATAACAGCGGCGTCTCCACGCTCTATGACCAAAATGGCAAGAAAGACACTGGGCTGGTTGTGACCATACCCGGAGCCTCAAGCAATCCAAACGGTAATTGCAGTCCCGGCTGCCCGACGGGAACCGTGGCCAACCCCAACGGCACATCTTTCGCTGGCGGATCGTTCATTTTCGACACCGAGGACGGCCTCGTCGTCTACTGGAACGGCTCCAGCAACACCGCAATTGTCGGTAAAGACAATTCAGCCAGCGGCGCGGTTTACAAAGGTCTGGCCTTGCTGGGCACCAACCTGTTGGCGGCCAACTTCAACAGCGGCAAGGTTGACGTCTACGATTCAAACTTCCAACCCACTTTGTTGGGCGGCACATTCACCGATCCAAACCTTCCCGCGGGCTTCGCTCCCCACGGCATCCATGTCATCAGTAACCAGGTTTATGTCGCCTACGCGATGCAGGATACTCCCAAGCACGATGCCGTTCCCGGCGCTGGGGCTGGGCAGGTGGATATCTTCGATACAACCGGCAACTTCGTGAGCACCTTCGTCGCTGCCGGAGCGAAGGACAACCTCAACGCGCCCTGGGGCGTGGTGCAAGCTCCGGCCAGCTTCGGAACGTTTGCCGGCGATATTCTCGTGGGAAATTTCGGCGACGGCACCATCAGTGCGTTTGACACGACTGGAAAATTTGTCGGCCAGCTCACTAACTCCTCGGGAAAGGTGCTGGTCAACCCGGGCTTGTGGGATATGGTGTTTGGCGGAGGCGGCGGCGCCAATAATGATCCAGGTGTTGCTGGCACTCTTTACATCACCGCTGGAGGCAGCGCTGGCCAACCGAATTTCCCAACTGGTGGCAGCGCAACTGCCGTGTTCGCCAGCCTGGCGCCAGCAGCTGCTGCCGGCACAGGATTCTCCTTGAACCTCTCGGCGATGAGCACGACTGTGGCTCCAGGAGGCTCGGCTAGCCTCATGATCAGTGCTGCTGCAGTCGGAGGATTCAACAGTCAGATTACACTGACCTGCTCTGCACCCGCCGGGTTGAACTGTGCTTTCAGTCCTTCAATCATCTCTCCCGGATCGAGCGCTGCGTCCTCCACTTTGACCATCTCTGCTGTTTCGACACCTCCACCTACCGGTTACACTGCGCCACGCATGGGGCTACTGTTGCCCGGTCTCGGACTGTTCGGAACTTTAATTACCACTCGCAAAAGAAAGCTGCTTAACCGGAAGAGCCTGATCGGCACAAGCCTACTGGGTTTGCTGCTGCTCGTCTCGCTGTTTAGCTTGGGATGTGGCGGCAGCAATTCAAACAAACCAACAACGCCCGCATCTCAACAAGCTACCGTCATGGTGACGGGCACATCCGGCTCAGTGAGCCATTCCAGCGCTGTAACGGTCACCATCCACTAACCAGACAACTTGGTCAAGGACGCACTTCGGTGCGTCCTTGCCAAACCGACGACCATTTATGGCTCCGGTCTGGGTGCGGACGCGTCACCGAGGGTAATCGAACTGCAAGCGAAGTTCATCTTCTAACCAGAATGGTTACTATTATAGAGGCGGCCTCCCCCTAAGTGCCCGCCTCATTTTCGTCCTCTTTACCCGCTACTCCAGTCTTGATCGCATTGCCCGGCTGCATCCCGATACAACCGTGCCCGAGGTGAAGAGTGCTGCAGGGTACGTAGAACCAAGACTGTTCCACTTCAAGAAATATATGCGTGGAATCATGGAATAACATTCGGCGAGCGAAGTTCTACATACAGACGGGAGAAATCAAAGCCATGAAAAGTCGAGTTATAAGCATCGCGTACCGATGTTCAACATGGCTCTCTTTCCAACATTGGTATTTGTCACCGCGGGCGGTCTTCAAAAGTTAACATTCAAATGACATCCCTCGGTGTATCTCGTCATCGATCGCCGCGTCTAACGCCCAGTACCGCTGGAACAAAATCATGAGCAAAGGAATTGGAGCACGAACATGAAGAAAAAGCTTCACCCACACAACAATAGTCGTCCAGTTGACCGCCGTTCTTTTCTGAAAGGTGGTCTTCTGGCAGGAGGCGCAGCAGTGGGCGCCGGTTTGTTAGCAACTGGACCTCTGGCCCGTGCCCAGGCCCAGACGCAAAAAAGCGGCTCTCTCAACGCGGGCGATGTCGCCATCCTCCGTTTTCTGGCGGCGGCAGAACTGATCGAGGCAGATCTTTGGACGCAGTACGCGGAACTCGGTGGTATCGGCATTAATCCACCCATCGAGGTTGACCCGACCCAAACGTTGAACAACTATCAGGTTGCTTTGTCGAATCTCGATTCCGATGGCCCTCAATACATAACCAGCAACTGGAAGGATGAAATCACCCACGCCACCTTCCTCAATGCGTATCTCGAGTCCAGAGGTGCCGAGCCGGTCAACTTCGATGAGTTCGAAACTTTGCCGGGAAGCACAGCTCAGGGATCAACTGGCATTGGGCGCTTGACGAACATCATGAATCTCAACGTCGACACCAGTTGGTACGTTCGCTACCGCAGCGTGACCAACCCAGACCTCGGCGCAACCTTTCCCCAGGCGATCACTCTCAAAGGGGTTACCGCCATTCCCAGAACCGATGCCGATTTCGAGGGCAAATCCAACCCAAACTTTCCTGGCAACGACCATATCCAGGCGATCGCCAATGTCGCGGGCTTTCACTTCGGATACATCGAGCAAGGCGGCTCGAGTCTTTACGCAGCCATGAGTCAAAAAGTGACAGATCCGGAGGTGCTTGAGATCACCCTTGGCATCGGCGGAGACGAAATCGCTCACTTCCAGGAATGGGTTGATTTTGCGGGCAACGGAGTGCAAGCCCCTGTGGCGCCACTTACGGACCCCATCTCCGGCCTGCATTTTCCCAACTTTTTCAACCCGCTCAATCCTCTGATTCAGCCCAGCCTGATCTTTCCAGTCCCGACTGAATTCAGGCCCCACCTTCCCCCGGTCTCGATCATTCGCCCGCTGACCGATAAATTTGGGGGCGCCGTGGCGACGATCAAAAGCTTCACTGCAGATGGACTCTTCATTGGCCAGAGCCAGCGGTTCCTCAAAACAGTGCAAGCGATGGCTGTCGAGGCCGATTCCGCAGTGCGCTTAGCGCCGTAACCTGAACCCCAACTGTCCGCTTATGAGGATCGCTTGTTGTTTAAGTGGGGGGCGCCGCACCTGAAACATCGGTAGCGGCGCCTGCTTTCACCGACCACGCATTGTTTGCACGTCTTTCGACGAGAAGTTGAGGAGCATATATGTTAGAAGGTCTGTTTCAACCGATGCATCTGCTGATTATCTTCGGAATTGCCTTGTTAGTGTTCGGACCTAAGAAACTCCCCGAGTTGGGCAAAGGAATCGGAGAGGGCATCCGCGGCTTCAAGTCAGCCATAAAAGCTGACGAAGAGAAGCCGGCCGGCACAACCACGACTGTCGTTAACGACCCAAACGCAATCAAGGGGTGAATCTTGGGTTTTGGTATGGAAATCCTATTCGTGCTTATGCTCGGGCTTTTGGTACTGGGACCGAAGCGCCTGCACACAATGCTGGGCCACGCGGCGCGGGTTAAAGCTGAACTCGAGAATGCGACACGTGGCCTAAGAGCTCAACTCGCCGCAGAGCTCGATGCTGCGCCCGGGGCCGGCACAACCGATTGCTCTCACGTATTGGTTGGGGACTGTGACCTTTGTTCAACTTTCAAATCTGTACCGGAGTCTCGGGAGCCTGCGGAAGACGGTCTGATGAGAAACTAGGCAACCACATCAGCATTTTCAAGACCGAGGGTGACGCCCCGGGTGTATGAGGAGATTGTCAATGGTGACGAGTCAAATCGTAACAACGCCGAGCGTCTCTCGATTGGCCGATTCAACGTAAATGCCGAATCACCTACGGTGCGTCATAAACAGGCTCCGCATCCATCGCCTATCTTGAGCAAACTAGGTCAGCAGCGCAGAAGGATCGAAGCCTATGTCGAATATTTCAGCGATTGTGGCCGGCATTGTCTTTGTCACACTAGCCGCGGCCAACGTGGTGGTGATGCTGGAGGCTTCTCAGCCCTCGCGCAACATAACGACGAGAAGCCGCTTGATCGCTTTTCATCGGGCGGGGGGATACTTGTTTGTGATCTTGCTCTGCATCATGGCTTACAGCATGAGTCAGAGACTTGCCGGTTTGGGAATAACGGGTCACCTGCCTACGCATCTGGTTTTGCATATCGCGCTTGTGCTCGTCCTCGTGCCGCTGCTTTTGCTCAAAATATTGATTGCGCACCGCTACAAGCATAGCCAATCGTCGCTGAAGGGATTAGGAATAACTATTTTCGTGATTTCGTTCGTACTGGTGGCCATCCCCACGTTCTCAGAACTTCTTCGTTCGGCGAACCCTGGAAGCATGGCGCTAAGGCTCGCAACCGGCGGGGTGGTTGCAGTGTGCCTTGTCCAGTGCGCCTTAGTGTTTAAGCAGAAGCACACACAAGCGCCCGTAGAATCATCGCGTATTCCGGAGATTCCTGCGCGGGTAACCCCACGAACCGACCGCGAAAACGCGAAGGACCCAATGAATCTTCTATTGGCACAGATCGAGCAGCAAACCCACGATACGAAGACGCTGCGCTTTCAGGTCCCCAAGGAAAGACAATTGCGTTCCAAGCCAGGGCAGTTTCTGACGTTCCAGTGGACAGTCGATGGCCAACGAGTACCGCGGTCTTACACGATTTCCTCCTCGCCGGTCCACGAGAACTATGTGGAAATCACGCCCAAGCGCACGGAAAATGGTTGTGTATCTGCTTTTCTGAATGAGCGGGCCAAGCCAGGGCTCGCTGTGGAAGCAAGCGGACCGTATGGCCGGTTTTACTTTGACGAGACCCTCCACAAGAGCATAGTTCTCATTGCGGCCGGAAGTGGGATCACGCCCATGATTTCGATGTTGCGTTATATCGACGATCTCGAACTCGCTACTCCTGTGACGCTCCTATATTGTGTGCGGACCGGTGCGGACGTCATTTTCGAAAACGAACTGGAGAGGCTTAGCCGGTCTCGTCCCAGCTTCAAGTATGAAGTGTGCCTGTCGAAGCCAGATCCAACATGGAAGGGGCGCAGCGGGCGCCTGACTGAGGAATTTGTAACCCAGAACGTGACTAATCTGGACGCACAAACTTTTTTTCTCTGTGGCCCCAAGGGATTCATGGACAACGCGCGCCAGATTCTGTCGACACTCGGCGTAAACCGCGATCGGATCCTTCAAGAGAGTTTTGGTGAAAGCAAACGGTCAACGAAGTCCAGCCCGCTGGAAACCCGGCCGGTCGAAACCGTCGTCTTCATTCACTCGCAGAAGGTTTGTCAGGTCTCCGCCGAGAGCACTCTGCTCGATCTGGCAGAACGAAACGAAGTGCCGATTCCATATGGCTGCCGCCAGGGCCTGTGCGGCACGTGCGCGACACGAGTCCTCAGCGGCACCGTTCAAATGGACGTCGAAGCCGGGCTGACGGCTGAGCAGAAAAGCGCTGGATATGTGCTGCCCTGCGTTAGCCGGGCTGAGGGAACGGTCGTCGTAGCGGCTTAATCTGGTTCTCAGCGGGGAAAGTCCCAACTGCTACACAACTTCAATACCAGGGCGATTACTTGGGGCTGAGTTCCCATGCCTCCCTGGAACATTGTGAGCAGGCAAAACGTTTGCAGCTTCGAAGTGCCGTACGATGCCCTCCGGCAGAAATCGAAATTCGTTTTAGCGGTACGGATCGCAGAGACAGAAGTCCAGAAGCGTGAAAGCGGGAAACGAACTCTAGTGAAGACGCGGGAACGGCTCATCGAAGGCGTGGACGACACCGTCACAAAAGACTGCGCACGCCATACAGGGCACCCGCTGCTCCTGACGCGCCTTTGAGCCAAGAATTACCCGGTGCAGATTCCGCCCACCTCACGAGAATGGTGGAAGGTTAGAAACCCATTCCCCTCAGTGTCGAGCAGAAAATTCCTATCGAGGCGAAGCGTTTCTAGAATCGTACCCCTAGCGCTCCCCAAGGCGTCAGGTTCCCGGGCAGCACAATACCCAGAGTGATTGGGCTCTTCGGCCTCGCCATGAAGCGCGCGCCTTAGAGTTGGCGGCACTGAGGGAGCGGCTTTTCATTCTTCTGCTTTTCATTCTTCTTGACAGGGCTCGCTACTTTTTCTAACCTTGCGGACTTATAGTAATGTGTGCCGCTGCGACACACAGTGAATCTCTCTGCTCCGCACTTCTGGGGAACCTTCATGCGGGTTTGGATGTGCCTGTTGATGTTGTGGTGCCTTGGGCACCCAGCCTTGGCTCAAGATCGAGACTATGGTCGCTCCATGGTAGTGACGGACCGCGGTATTGTGGCTAGCAGCCAAGTTCTCGCTTCCCAGGCGGGCTCCCGCATCCTGGAGCAGGGTGGTTCCGCCATCGACGCGGCGATTGCCGCCAATGCAGTGCTGGGCGTAACTGAGCCCATGATGAACGGCATCGGCGGCGATCTGTTTCTTCTCTATTGGGATGCGAAAAGCGGCAAGCTGTACGGGTTAAACGCAAGCGGGTGGGCTCCGCAAGGCCTCACCATAGATTTCCTGAAGAAGCAGGGCATCACCTCGATGCCTGACGATGACACCATCATTCCTGCATTCATGGAGCGGGGAGACCAACACATCGGATTTGGGATTATGGGCGGTTCCAACCAGCCGCTTGCCCATGCGCAATTCGTGTCTGACATAGTGGACTATGGCTGGAACATCCAGGCAGCTCTCTCCGCTCCTCGCTTCACGATCCGCGACACCGGAGAGCCGATCAAGTGCAGCATTGTTCTGGAGTCGCGGGTTTCGCCAGAAGTGCAGAGTCAATTGCGACAAAAGGGCCATGATTTGGTTCTGCGGAAGGATTATTCCGCAGTGATGGGACGGGGACAGGCAGTGCTTCGCAATTCCGCAACTGGCACGCATTTTGCTACCTCTGACCCGCGAGCCGATGGCTCCGCTGAGCCCGAGGCTATGCCAAGAGAGTAACGGGGCTATTTTTGTGGGGGCATCTTTGCACACCCACACCCAGCAGCATGGTCTATGAATAGTGAACATTTCGTCGTGAATCCATGAGTGAAGAAAACCGCGACCGGCAGTTGGGGATGAATCGCCGGATCACACGGCGTGATTTCCTCAATGGTGTTGCGGTGAGTGTAGCGTTAGGTTACGCCAGCCTGCCAGACCTGGCTCACGGTACTCATGCTGCATTCGAGGCTGGTGCCGATTCCACCAAATTCTACCCGCCTGCTTTGACCGGAATGAGAGGCAGCGCGCCGGGCGCATACGATGTTGCGCACGCACTGCGCGATGGGGACTTCTGGGAAACCGCTGGAAGCCCCGCAGACACGAACGAAACGTATGATTTAGTCGTAGTCGGGGGCGGCATCAGCGGGCTGGCGGCGGCTTATTTCTACCGCAAGCATGCCGGCAGGAGTTCGCGCGTTCTGGTCCTCGATAACAACGACGATTTTGGCGGGCACGCCCGGCGCAACGAGTTCCGCGTGGGCGGACGGCTGCTGTTGAGTAACGGCGGCACGCAGTCAATCGAGAGTCCCTCGGAATACAGCGAAGTGGCCAAAGGCGTCCTGAGTGATCTGGGTGTCCAAACGAAGACCTTTTATAAGGCCTACGATCAGAAGTTGTATTCGCATCTCGGTACGGCCTGCTTCTTTGACAAGGAGACCTTTGGTGAGGATCGCCTGGTCGCTGGAATGGGCTCGACTCCCTGGCCCGAGTTTCTCAAGAAGAGTCCGTTGCCGGAAAAAATACAGCAGGGGATTGCCCGTCTCTACAACGAGAAGAAGGACTACCTTTCCGGCCTCTCGAAAGAGGAGAAACATGCGCGTCTGGCAAAGATCAGTTACGCGGGATTCTTGACTGAGATTTGTAAAGCCGATCCTGGCGTCTTGCCATTTTTCCAGACGTATACACACGATTTGTTTGCAGTCGGAATTGATGCGGTCTCAGCTCTTGCCTGTTATAGAAATCCCGACGACTATGGGGCATGCCACTACGTAGGTTTTGAAGGGATGGATCTAGGCGGAGACGAAGAAAAGGAAGACCTCTATATTTTTCACTTTCCTGATGGCAATGCGTCCATCGCCCGCTTGCTTGTGCGGAGTCTCGTCCCTGAGGCACTTCCAGGGCACACCATGGAGGACGTTGTTTCCGCACGCGCCGACTACAGCAAGCTTGATCAGCCGTCATCTCCAATCCGAATTCGCCTGAACGCAACCGCGGTTCGTGTGCAACACTCCGGGCAACCAGAGTCGGCGAAAGAGGTAGAAGTTTCCTACGTCCAAGAAGGAAAGCTGAAGAGGACAACAGGGAAGTGCTGCATCCTCGCCTGTTACAACACCATGGTCCCATATCTTTCTCCCGAGCTGCCTGAAAAGCAAAAAGAAGCTCTGCACTATGGCGTGAAGGAACCATTTATTTACACACACGTTGCCATTCGCAATTGGACGGCATTCCACAAACTGGGGATACGACAAATCGTCTCGCCGGGAAGTTACCACAGCTTCACCATGCTCGATTTTCCTGTCAGCCTGGGCGCGTACCAGTTTTCGAGGAACCCGCAAGAACCAATGGTGCTCTTCATGTTGCGGACTCCCTGCAAGCCGGGGTTGCCGCGCCGAGATCAGTACCGAATGGGCAGGTTCGAACTCGTCAGCACGCCATTTTCTGACTTTGAACGCAAAATCCGGGAGCAGCTGAATCGCGCGCTGGCGCCGGCTGGATTCGATTCGGCGCGCGACATTGCTGCAATAACGGTAAATCGATGGGCGCACGGTTACGCCTACGAATACGATTCTTTGTTTGATCCCCACTGGGCGCCGGAAGATCGACCGTGCGTCATTGGACGGAAACAATTTGGTCGAATCTCGATTGCGAATTCCGACGCCGCTGCCAGCGCTTATACGAATGCGGCAATCGACCAGGCCTATCGTGCGGTTCAGGAACAAGTGAAAGGTGCTTAGAAAAATATGGCTGACCTCGAGAATGAAGACGCCAGTCGATCGCGCGATCGCGCGCTTGGCATGCACCGCAACATCACGCGCCGCGATTTCTTGAACGGCATGGCCGTTGGTGTGGGCGGCGTGCTTGCTAATCCTTGGATTGGAGGACTGCTCTCGGCCCAAACCCTTACAGCCTCCGCGCAAGATCGTGCAGGTTATTATCCTCCAACTCTCAACGGAATGCGGGGAAGCCATCCTGGTGCTTTCGAGGTCGCACACTCGCTGCGTGACGGAACCTTCTGGGAAAAAGCAGGCAAGCAGGTCGAGACTGGCGAGGAATACGACCTGGTGGTGGTCGGGGCCGGCATCAGTGGTTTGGCGGCGGCCTACTTCTATCGCAAGCAAGCCGGGTCTTCAGCTCGCATTCTCATTCTGGACAATCACGATGATTTTGGCGGACATGCCAAAAGAAACGAGTTCCACCTCGGCGGGAAGATGCTGTTGACCAATGGGGGGACGGTCTCTATCGAGTCGCCGTTTCCTTACAGCAAAGAAGCGCGCGGATTGTTTACCGAGTTGGGCATCGATCCCCCGGCACTCCAAAACAAGCATGCGGACAACCACGAGTCCGGCGGTCTTGGATTCGGCTACTTCTTCGACAAGGAAACGTTTGGAACGGAGCGATTGGTCACCAACGCGCCGGGGGGGGGTTATGGTCGACAGGGTACGTCAATCAAATGGGCGGACTTTCTCGCGCGAACTCCGATGTCGCCTCAGGTTCAACAGGACATTGTCCGCATTCAAGAAGCTAAAGCTGACTATATGGAAGGAGTAGATCAAGAGGAAAAGAAAGCCCGGCTCACCAAAATGAGCTACAAAGATTTCCTGCTCAATGTGGTGAAGGCTCACTCGGATGTCATTCCTTTTTACCAGACTCGTACTCATGGGCTGTATGGGATCGGCATCGATGCGGTTCCGGCGCTGGATTGCTGGGCAATCCACTTTCCCGGATTTCAAGGCATGGGTCTCGATCGCGTGCCGTCCAAAGGCTTGACCTTCACTGCGCTGGGAGAAGTAACTCCACAAGAGGAATTTTACTTTCACTTTCCCGACGGCAACGCATCGATCGCGCGCATGTTGGTGCGGTCGTTAGTGCCCGGTTCTGCTTCTGGGAATACGGCCGAGGATATTGTGACGGCCAGAATGGACTACGGTCGCCTGGATCATGGAGATTCTCCCGTCCGTATACGCCTGAACAGCACCGCGGTGCTGGCGCGGCATGTGGGAGATCCTGCTTCCGCTAAACAAGTCGAGGTGGTGTATGGCCGCGACCAAAAAGCGCACAGCGTACGTGGCAAAGCAGCGGTGCTGGCGTGCTGGAATATGGTCATTCCGTATCTTTGTCCGGACCTGCCTGTGGAGCAGAAAGAGGCGCTGCACTATGGGGTGAAGGTGCCCCTGGTTTACACAGTGGTGGGCCTCCGCAGCTGGACAGCATTTCACAAACTGGGAATCCGAGGCGTCTCCTGCCCCGGTATGTACCACTCGTCCATGAATCTGGATCAAGGCGCAAATATCGGGGACTATAAACCGCCAGAGTCTCCGGACGAGCCGATCCTGGTGCACATGTTGCGCACCCCGTGCCAACCGGGTCTCTCGGCGAGGGAACAGCAACGTGCCGGCCATTATGATCTGCTGGCTACGTCATTGGACACTTTTGAGCGAAACATTCGCGACCAACTTGTCCGTGTGTTAGGCAGCGGCGGTTTTGATCCTGCCCGCGACATAGAGGCGATTACCGTCAACCGCTGGCCCCATGGATATGCGTACGAGTACAACCCGCTATGGGATCCGGATTGGCCCGAGGGTAAGCGACCGTGTGACATTGCACGCCGGCCCTTCCGACGCATCACCATTGCGAATTCCGATGCTGCTGCAGCCGCCTACACCGATCAGGCAATCGATCAAGCTTACAGGGCTGTACGGGAGTTGTTGTCCAGCTAACGGGCGGAGAGCAAAACATGTCTGATTTCGAAGATCGCTACTTAGGCATGAATCGGCCGATCACGCGCCGGGATTTCATGAACGGCGCTGCCATGGTGATCGGATCCGCCATGCTTCCAACTGCTCCGGCGTTCGGCGCGGCCAATCCCCTGGAGCCGCAGAACGACCCCGGACACGATCCACCAGTAACGACAGGCTTGCGCGGCAGCCATCCCGGTTCGTTCGAGATTGCCCACAGCTTGCGCGACGGCACCTTTTGGGACAGCGCAGGCAAGCCCGTCGAGAGCCGCGAAACATATGATCTGGTGATTGTCGGAGGAGGAATCAGCGGGCTGGCCGCCGCTTATTTCTTTCGTGAGAAAGCGGGGAAGTCGGCTCGCATTCTCATTCTTGAGAACCACGACGACTTCGGAGGTCATGCGAAACGAAATGAGTTTCATGTGGGCGGCCGGCTGCAGCTGTTGAACGGTGGAACACTCCTCATCGACAGCCCCACGCAGTACAGTCCAGAGGCCGATGGCTTGCTGAAGAAGCTCGGCATTGATCCTCCTCGATTCGATATGAGATACACAAACCACAAGCTCTATCGATCTCTTGGTCTCCAATCTGCTGTCTTCTTCGATAAAGAGACATTCGGCGAGGATCGGCTCGTGGTGGGCACGCCTGGACGTGGCTGGGACGATGAAAGTTCTGAAAGCCAAGCAGAGAAAGCGCACAGCTGGACGAACTTCATGAGCAAGACGCCGCTCTCCCCTGAAGTCCGGCGCGACATCGTGCGCATACAGGAAGCTAAAGCCGACTACATGCCAGGTCTCTCATCGGCAGAGAAGAAGGCAAGGCTTTCGAAGATGAGCTATCGGGACTTTCTGCTCAACGTGGTGAAGGTCGACCCCGGAGTGATTCCGTTTTATCAGCGGCGCACGGAGGGAGAATGGGGAGTTGGAATTGACGCCGAGCCTGCCTTGGACTGCTGGGCTCTCGGCTTCCCTGGATTTCAAGGCATGGGTTTGCAGCCCGGCGCCGCACCGCACATGAGTTATTCGGCGGCGGGTTACGCCACCGGCGGTTCGTATCGTTTTCACTTTCCTGACGGGAACGCTTCGATTGCTCGATTACTTGTAAGGGCGCTCATTCCAGAGGCTGTGCCCGGCCACACGGCGGAAGATGTGGTCACCGCCCAGGTCGACTACAGCCGCTGGACCGACAAGATGCTCCATTGAGACTTCGCCTGAACGGCACGGTGGTCGGCGCGCGCAATGTCGGACCGCCTTCTGCGGCTCAAGAGGTCGAGGTTCTCTATGCGAGTGGCAAGCAGCTGTTTAAAGTGCGGGCGAAGGGGTGCGTGCTGGCATGCTGGAACATGATGATTCCTTATTTGTGCCCGGAACTTCCAGAAGCACAAAAGGAGGCTTTGCATTACCTGGTCAAAGTGCCGTTGGTTTACACCAGCGTCTGCATTCGGGACTGGACATCATTCCAAAGGCTAGGCATTCAGCGCGTCTCTTCGCCGGGTTCCTACTGGTCCGACATTAGCCTCAACTCCGCAGTTAACATGGGGGAGTATCGAAGTCCCACGAGCCCCGAAGAGCCAATCTTATTGCACCTCAGCCGGGCACCCTGCAAGCCCGGCCTGCCAGCCCGGGAGCAGCACAAAATCGGCAGATACGAACTGCTGACCACAACTTTTGAGACGTTCGAGCGGAAAATCCGTGACCAGCTTGTCCGTACTCTAAGCTCCGGGGGCTTCGACCCGGCGCGTGACATCGAGGCCATCACCGTGAATCGATGGCCGCATGGCTATGGTTACGAGTACAACCCGCTATTTGATCCCGACTGGCCCGAAGACAAGCGCCCCAATGTGATCGGCCGCAAACCCTTTGGAAGGATCACTATTGCCAACACCGATTCTGCGGCAACGGCCTATACCGATACGGCGATCGATCAGGCATACCGGGCCGTGAACGAGTTATTGCGCGGCTGATTGCAAGAGTTATTGTTACTTTGCAGAAATTGGACATCCGGATGAAAAACCTGACGGTTTCGGAGAGTTCTGCCTGCCTGGGACGCGGAAAATCTCAATGGATTTCCATGATCGAAGGCATAGCAATTTTCGGCTTGACAGTTGAGATGTACTTTCTCTAACCTTCCCAATCTATAGTAGGGTTTTGTGATCCCTTCTAGCTTTGAGATTCGGTTTTTAAGCGGCAGAGTGGAGACGAGTCTCAGAATGTTGGCGGAGTATTTACCCAAAGAACAGCGGCTTGCTTATTGGTCGGGTTAAACCAGCGATGGCCGCGGTTGCTCTCGAACCAAAAGCTGTCTCCCTGCTCCAGCAGGTGACATTCGACCTCATCAAGCCAGACTTCCAACGTGCCTTCTAGCATGTAAAGGAAGTCTTCTCCCTGGTGCATGTACGCACCATCGCTTCCAGTTCCTGGTGGAACTCGAATCAGCATGGATTCGAGCATCTTCGTGCCTGTCGAAAGCAGTTCCATGCGGACGCCGGACTTCGTTTCCAGGCTTTTGCGATTGCGCGGCCGGATCACCCGATTCGATTGCGCAGGCAAGTCATAGAGTTCCAATACCGTGGTGCCATAGGCTGCTGGCAGTCGGTAAATTGTGGCTACGGAAGGATTGGCACGAAAGAGTTCGATGGCACTGAGAAAGCCTGCGGAAATGTGGGCCTGCCGAGCCGCCTCCGTTACCGTCAGACCTCTTTTCTTTCGAAGCCGGCGGAGTTTGTCACCCAGATCCGGCGTGGGCTTGCCAGGGTGCGTTGACTGGTTAACAGGTAGATCTGTTCGCAGGACTTCCTTGATCCCCGGGACATTTAATTTCTTCACGTCGCGCAGGTACTTGATGCGTTTCAGAACATCGAGCAGCTCTGGAGTGTAAGAGGCGATAACTACCTGCGCTTCGCGCCGGAGTCACAAGACCCACGCCTTCCCAGAGACGCAATGTCGAGGAACTGATTCCCAGAATTCGCGCGGTTTGCCCCACAGTCAGAAACCGCACCCTTTTCGAATTAGCAATGCGCCTTGACTTGGGTGATTTTGGGCGTCGCAAGCAGGTAATAGTAACGCCAAATATTACCAAATGTGAACTTCGCTGAGTCCACATCCGCGGAGAAAGGAATTAGGACTAATACCGAAGGGTTGAAAGGCAACGTAGGTGGCTTTTTGCTTTATCACCCACACCATCGGAGCAAGAGTGATGCCGCAAACACAATGAAGGTGGCAACAATCCCTGACATGAAGCCGGAAACGAAGGCGTTCCGCGCTTGAATTTGGCTTTCGATTTGACCCATGCGCTCGCAGGCGACTTGCATCCGTTTCTTGTAGCGATTCCATTCTCCTTTGAATTCTTGCGAATGAGAAAACCCCGACACTCCGAAATCAGTGGTGTTCCGGCTTTCCATCAGATCACGTCTGAGAGCTACCGCCGACAACCGTGCCCCATAGTTAATGGAGCCGATTGGAAGGCGATCACCTCTCGGAAGCGAGAGCCTCATATCTGCCGGTGGTTTCGCCAAAGGCGACATCGGCGAGAGATTAGTGAGCGATACCCTCGCAGTTTGGAATCCGGGTTGCCTTAAATACCCGTTACCAAGCGAGAGGCATTTTTGAAACGGTTTGATATTGGTCTAGTTGTCGCCTTCAGTGTAGCGGTCGCGTGTTCCATGCCCGTGATGGGGCAGAGCATGCAAACCATAGCAGCGAAAGGCGCAACCATCCTCGGCACGGTCACAGATGTAAATGGCGATACCGTGGGTAATGCAGCGGTTGTGCTCAAAGGGCCAGATTCGCATGACGGACAAACCGTTGTCACAAGCCAAAACGGATTTTTCGAATTTCAGGGTGTAGCCCCAGGACTGCCGTATCAGATTACGATCAGCGCAACCGATTTTGAGCCCTGGATCTCGCCCCTGATCACGCTCAATCCAGGACAGTTCAAAATCATGCCACCCATTCAACTCCGGATTCCAAGCCAGCGCACGGAAGTTAACGTCAAGTACGACCCCGCAGAGGTCGTAACGGAGCAATTCAAAGCGGAGGAAAAACAGCGGGTCTTCGGAATCATTCCAAACTTCTACGTCAACTATGATCAGAATGCCGAACCGCTCACGGCAAAGATGAAATTCCAGCTTGCCTTGAAGGTCTCAGCCGATCCCGTTACGGCTGCGGGAGTTCTTTTTGTGGCCAGCGCCAAACAGGCTGGAAACACCCCTCATTATGGTCAGGGCTGGGGCGCATACGGCGAACGGGTGGGCACAATTGCCGCTGATGGCTTTGCCGACAGCATGATCGGTGGCGCGATCCTGCCGTCGCTGTTGCACCAGGACCCGCGCTACTTCTACCAGGGAACGGGCACAACCGGCTCTCGCATTCGTCATGCCATGCTTAGCCCGTTTGTCGCCCGGTACGACAATGGAACGTGGGGACCGAACTACTCCAGCTTGGGAGGCGATTTGGCATCGTCCGGACTCGCGAACCTTTATTACCCAAAGTCGGATCGAGGCGTCGGGCTAGTCTTTGGAAATTTCGCAATCGGCACGGCGGAACGCATCGGCGCCAGCTTGGCCCAGGAGTTCATTATCGGCAAGTTCACCCGCAGGGGTGGCCACGTGAAATGAAGCGCTCACATTCAATAAAGGAAGTGAGCCATAGCAATCTACCTGGTCCACAAGAAGTTCAAGCCTCCTCAAGGACTCCTGCCTCTCCGGCCCGGGCGCAAACGCCCGGGCTCCTGCCTCTTCCTCGTGGACGGGAGGCTACGAGATGATGTGCCATCGAAAAACCCGGAGAGAACAGGCCAACACATACGCCACGGTCGAGGACTTCTGCCGCCTGTTCGCTAAAAGCATGAGCGAGCTATACCAACTTTCGTTCCTCCTGACAGCCGATCACCAAAAAGCGGAGCAATGCTTCGTGGCCGGCCTGGAAGATTCCATGAGATCCAAAGGCGTGTTCAAGGAGTGGGCTCGTTCCTGGGCAAAGCGCACCGTTGTCCAGAACGCAATCGGGCAATTGAAGCCGCATCCGAGCACCGCCAGTTCCTCCACGTTCACGGTTCCTCCCTGCGTCCGTCAACTGCCTACGGGCGAGGACAGGCACTTTGTTCTCAAAGCCGTGTTGGCGCTTCCCGATTTCGAGCGCTTTGTTTTTGTGATGTCTGTCCTGGAGCACCATTCTGCGCATGACAGCGCCCTCCTCCTGGGCTGCTCGCCTCGGGAGATTTGGGAAGCACGAGCCCGGGCCGCAGAACAAATGGCAAACTCAAAGGGCACGGTTCCGATCAAAGTCAATTCCGAAAAAGTTCAGCTTGTTCGTTGACCTATCGTGGTCGGTTTCTGCAATCTCTCGGATCGATCGAGATCGAACACACCGCGACGAGGCCCGTGTCACTCGACCAAGGGTGCACAGCTTACCTTGACCGGAAATTTGAAATCGATCTTCTGCCAAACGGCGAAGAGCGCAAGGCCCACCGCGATCCCTATCGAAACCTCCAAGAATCTGTGGAGCGCCACTAACCGGCCGCTCGTCGATCGAGGCACGAGCATTACGATCACGAGGGTGATACTTGCATATCGAAACGCGCTTCTTTCGATGCGAAGTGCAACGCACAGCAATCCGACCAGGACAACGGCGGCTCCGAAGGCCCCGACGCTTGTGTGGAAGTAAATGTCGGTCGCTGCTCCAACGGCTGCGCCGACCGCTGTTCCTACAACGTATTGGACGGCGATGGGGAATGCCGCTCTGAGCGTCAGCTGCATAACGATCAGGGTCGACATTGGCGCCCAGTAGGCTTCGGGCAGACGGAACAGACGGGCGATGAGATAAGACACCACTGCAGCAAGCGCACTGAGGACCACATATGCAATCGACGGTGGATTGTCCTTGGCAATCACCCATTTGCGGAGTTGCTCACTCATGTCACGATTGTCGACCATCACCCTGCTCCTCTAGCCGCGTGCAAGCACCATCACCACGAATAGGGCGGGAAGATAAATGATGGATGCCGCAAGAAGGCGTCGAGCGGCAGAGTTGGACCTGCGAAGTACGAACTGTGCGGCGTAATAAACGAATCCCGCGCCCAGGAGCAAGGCTCCGATCAAATAGAATTTCGCTTCACCCATCAATCCTGGCAGGAGACTGAGTGGCACCAACGCTAACAGCGGCACCACAGTTTGCAAATTCACCAAACGGGCTCGCACGTAGTCATCAGGAGGGAGCACGAGGTATCCTGCGCGATCGTAATCCTCGCGATACATCCAGGCGATCGCCATGAAGTGCGGAAACTGCCAGAGAAAGAGCATTGCGTAGAGTGTCCATGCTTCGAAGTTGAGCTTGCCGGATCCTGCGGCCCAGCCGATTAGAGGAGGCATGGCTCCTGGAAACGCGCCGATCAGGGTGCACAGCGGCGTCTTTCGTTTGAGCGGAGTGTAAAAAAACAAATAACACACTAACGTGGCCATCGCGAGCAGGCTCGCAAGAACATTGACCGCGACCGCAAGGTAAACGCTACCGACCACCGACAATGCGAGACCGAACCACAGGACGGCAGCAGGTTTGAGCCGCCCGCCGGCCAGCGGCCGACGGGCAGTCCTGCGCATTTGCGCATCGAAGCGGCGTTCAAGATATTGGTTCAGAGTCCCAGTGCCACTCGCTATCAACAATGTACCCAACAACGCGTTGATCGACAGCCAGAATGGAAAATCCCGCCCTTCAGCCGCACGAGCCAGATAGACGCCTGCGAAAGTTGTGATCACGATCAGAAAATTGACTTCCGGCTTGGTTAGCGCCCAATAATCGGCCAAGACTGTGTAACGAGCGAAGCGAGCGCGCGGCGCGATTGATAGATCGAGCCTCGCAAGAATAGGTTTTGTCGCCATGCTCAGAAAGCCTCCAGGCTCTGCTGGCTCTGCTGGCTCTGCTGAACCCTTCGCGGCACGTCCTTGACATGCAAATCCGGCTGCGCGAATTCAACGTCGCGAGAATTCTGCCGCGAGAGCAGCCGCATGGCTAGGATCGCCCCGGCCACCAGATACACCAGAGTGACGCAGGTCCACATCAACGCGGCCGCACACTGCTGGTCCCCAAGTGCTGAAAAGCCGAACAGGTGTGATGAGGACAAGTAAACCGGATAAATTACGCGGTCGCAAAAAACCAGAAATCCGGAAAGGATGTCACACGGCAGCGTGGCAAAAAAGAGATAGAGGATCATAGAAAGGTCTGGCCTTAAAACGCTCGGCCAGGGCTGAAGCACAGGCCACCAGAACAGGAGCCCGCTCGCAAGGAATGATGACTGTTCGAAAAAATGCCACGCCGCCGATTTCATCGCAAGTGTGAACACGGCGGGTATATGCCATCCAACCAACGCAGCAGCGGCGGCAAGCCAGCAGAACTCAGGTTGTCCGAGCGCTCTCATTATTCTCTGTGCACGCAGCGACTGCGATGTCGGGGCAAGCACGCATTGTACAAATCGCTGCGGCAAACCGTGCAATAAGGCATTCACGGGCTCACCTAACCAGATCAGTGGAGGAGCCAGCGTCATCAGCAGCAAGTGTTTCAGCATGTGCACGGTCAGCAGTTCATGATCGAGTGTGGCAATGGGAGAAGCAATTGCGACCCAGATCAACGACAGACCGGCAACGAAGCTAAACGCATGCCAACCGTTGATAATGCCGAGCGACGCCGAACGAAGGTGAAGCCATCCACGCAGATATATCGAGACCGCGAAAATGAGTATGACCGCCAGTAACACTGAATCGGGCGATCCCGGTGCGCCGTGATGGAGATGTGGCATGGAACCGTTCTCCTAAGGTTGCACCACAGGTTTTTCGTCGCCGAGGGCCACATCGCGTGAAGCATCACGTGCCGGCGTTCGCCCTTTCGGATGTAGCGTCTCCAGAAAAGCCACGAGCGCGGTTGTTTCCGCGGGACTCAAGTTCTTGCCGTAGGCCGGCATGTTGCCACCTCCTTGAATGACTTGCCGGATAAGCTGGTCTTGCGTGAGGCGCACGGCAACGCTGTCGAGCGACGGTCCTCTCTGTCCGCCGGTTTCGCCCAGTGAATGGCAGTTACGGCACTGCTTGACCTGAAAGACCAACGCCCCTTGCCGCTCCAGGGCGGTCGTGCCGCGTATGAACTGATCCGGCACTGCATCACCGCTCCACGCGTTCATGTGCGGGCTCCAGGGGGTGTATCCCGCGAGATGAGTAAACGTCCCGAGCGTGATCGCGATCAACATCACGGTCAAAACCGCGATTGGCCGGCGCTTCCAACTCTTTTCACCTTCGCCGGAAAGAAACGGAAGAAGAATCAGTCCGGCAATCGCCACCACCGGTCCGATCAGAAGCGCCGGTGTCTCGAGCGACGGCGGGAGCAGGGAGAGCAAAGCATAGAGCCAGAGGAAAAAGTAATCCGGTTTGGGAACAGTTTGGATGATCGTCGGATCAGGCCTGCCGGTCGGCCCGAACGGGCCGAAGTACAGCGCGCACGCGGCGACGGCCAGGATAATGAACGCCGCGAAGAACATGTCTTTCCACACCGCATAGGGAACGAACGGCGCGCCATCTTTCTTTGTCAACTCGTGGTAGTCGTTTACGTACGTCGCTCGTTTCACGACGCGCCCCGGCATCGGCCATTCATTGATGCCCAGCTTCACCACCATCAACAAATGGAGGCAGACGAAGCCAATCAGCAATCCCGGGATCACGAACACATGCAGGGTGAAGAATCGTGACAGAGTCGCACCCGCGATGATCGGCCCTCCTAGCATTAACTTCACAATCGCTGGACCGAGAATAGGAACGCGACTCGCGATTGAGGCTCCGATTCCCAGCCCCCAATAGGCATCCTGATCGAAGCGCAACACCTGCCCACTGAAAGCCATACCCAGGGTCATCAGCAAGAGAAACACGCCTAGGATCCAGGTAAGTTCGCGCGGGAATTTGTGCGCGCCAAAGAGAAACACCTGGACCATGTGGATCAGGACGATGGCGACCATGAAGTTCGAACCCCATCCATGCATGGCGCGAATAAACCAGCCAAGCGTCACAGCGTGATTCAGGGCCTGCAGGCTGCTCCACGCTTCCGCGCCCGAGGGCACATAAACCAGCGCGAGCAAAACTCCAGTCACAATTTGCAGCACGAACACCGTCAAGGCTGCGCTGCCAAACACATACCACCAACTGGCGGTGTTCCGCGGCACGCGATGTTCGGCTATTTCGCGAACAGGCGCGGCCAGCTGCAAGCGGCGGTCGAACCAGTCGCCAATTCTTCCAATCATGATGCGCATGGCGGTTTCTCTCCAGTAAGAGCTGCAATCGCTGCTCCCGGCGTCGGCAACTCACCCGCCTGAATGATGATCAGGCCGTGCTCAACCTTGTATGGATACTCGAAAAGCCCGCGCTCTGGCGGTCCCGAGGCGCGCGAGCCGTCGCGGTAATACGCCCCGCCGTGGCAGGGGCACATGAACAAACCAGACTGCTGAAACCAGCGAACGGGGCAACCTAGATGCGCGCAGTTGATCGCGAAGACCTGGAACTGCTCCCCTGCAATGTGCCGCACCCAGCACGCAGTGTCGGCTGTTGTGCCGTCGGTCGGCGTCACATATGGATTGCGAAACGTCGCTAAACGCGTCTCGCCTTCTGGGAAATCGCCGGTCTTCCCGAGCTGCACCCACGAGAGATATCCATTGGCGCGACCCCGCGTGATTGAGGAAAGAAGAAATCCAACGATCGGCACGGCTACTACGGCGGCCGCCAGTCCGTTGAACAGAATTCCCAACTTCATGAAGAACCCGCGCCGGGATATAGCAGTTTCACTCGACGGTGCAGGGACGGGTTTAGTGGACATGGTCTGACTCCTGGTGCTGGGCGTAATTAGAGGCTGAGTAGGGCTGCCCAGGGGTTTGCACCCGGTGCGAGGCCATCCAAGCAACTACATTGGTGATTTCCTGATCGGACATCGGTTTGCCAGACACGTTTCCCCGCCAGTCAGGCGCGCCTAGCTCAGGACGACCGGTGATGACAATCGTGCGCAGACCCTGATCACTGACGAGCGCCAACAACGAGTCGTTGGTGATAGCGCTGCCCTTCGGTCCGCCTTGGCCTCGTGTACCGTGACACGATGCACAGTAAGTTCCATACACAACCTCGCCCTGCCGGGCATTGCCCGGAGAGTTTGCCGCATAGGCAGGGGGATTAGCTCCGTTGAGAATTCCCGGACGGCTCCAGCGGGAACGCATTCCTCCAGTGATTAGATCGATCTGCTTACTGGTAAGCATTCCGCCCGCACTTTGAGCGAAGGCCGGCATCGAAGTGCCCTGCACGCCATTCGCAACAACTTTACGTATCGATGCATCGTCGGCAATTGCGAAGTAAACGGGATCAGCCAAAGCGATCGCCGCTCCTCCGCGACCCTCCGAGCCGTGGCAACCCGCGCAGTTTTCCCCGTACAAAGTACGAAAGTCCGTAACCTCATTTGGAGCGAGGATTTCCGGAGTCTCGCGTCGCTGGCCGGGCGGAGAGCTGCAACCAGAGAGGACAATCATGCTCACCAAGGCGGCCAGGTACGAATATCGGAGTGAGTTCACGGCCGTTCTTCTCCATGTGGCGAAATAATTCCCGGAGCTTCAACTCCAGCGCGCATGGCGAAGGGCAGGTTCTCGCGGGTCAACATACGAGACTGGCGCACCACGACCAAGCCTGCGACCAGGCCAAAGGCAACTTGCGAAGCCACAAACCAGTACCAGTCGATGTGGCTTGCGAGTAGCGGATTAAGCAGGCCGAGCATCGTGTAAATCAACCCGGACCACAGCACGGGGGCGATCAGTCCTCCGAGCACAATCGGTCGCCGCACGAACATGGGGAGCATCACACCGTACAGCAAACCGACCAATGTTGATACGAAGGCGTGCAATCCAAGCGCGAGCACGAAGCTGTCGGCGTGAAAGGAGTTCAGTTGCGCCGGCCCCATTCTCAGTGATTGCGCGTAAGCAGTCGCAGCAAGAAGGTTGATGGGATACCAGATGCTCCCAACTTTCAGCACGCCATAAGCACAGGCCAGAACTGCCATCGCCACGCTCCCCGCCAATCCACCCTTCACGCCGGCAGAAACGGGATAGGTGTGAACGGGCAGCCATGCGCGTACCTGTTCTGCCGCGACTGGCAGGCGATCCACCACGCGGCGCTCAGTCGATGCACGGAAATCATCTGGAAGCACCGGGACAGCTACTTCGTGCTCGCGCGGGAAAAGCTCGCCGAACCAGCCGATGCATCCTGCCACGGCAAGTGCAGCGCCGAGGGCCGTTACTGACATGCTGGTTACCAGTCCCGAGAACAGCAAAGTGAATCCAAACGCCAAAATCAAAGGCCAAGCAGTCGGCGCAGGTGATTCAATCTCGCGTGGAGTTCCGGGATCTTGGTCGATTTTTTGTGTCGCGAGTAACGTTTCCATTTCTTGCCTCACCGCCCCACGATGTAAACCACGGTGAAAACTACGACCCAAACGGCATCAACAAAGTGCCAGTACAAGGCAAGGACATCGACACGGCGGAACTGATCCTTGTCCACCCGTCCAGCCAGACCAAAGATAAGGACGACAGTGAGCATGATCAGTCCCGCGCTGACGTGAAACGCGTGCAGTCCAACAAGTGAGTAATACGTCGTTCCGAAGAGATTGGTAGAGATCGTCAGCCCATGTTCGTAAATGAGCCGGTGCCATTCCTGTCCGGTGCCAAATAGAAAGAGGCCACCGAGAATAATCGTGAGTGACCACAAAGCAAGGAATGCAGGGCGATTATTGCGTTCCAGAGATTTGCCAGCAAAGTGGACCGTGACACTGCTGGACAACAGGCAGATCGTGAAAAAGATCGGTATCTCCAGTACTTCTCTCGGAGTCGGCCCCGCCAGGCTCTTGCCTAAATAGAAGAGATAGGCAACCACAAAGATGGTGAAGATCGCGGATTCCGCGATTATGAGGCAAGCCATCGCGACCCTACCCCGATACGGAAGAGTCCAAGCCTTCGGGATTTCGACTACCGAGATTGCAGCTGCGCTCATTGCTTTCTTCCTTCATTCATAGAGGCTGTCTGGATCTTCAGGATGCTTCAGGTCCCACAATGGGCGACGGCTGGCAACCACCGGAACAGTGGCAAAGTTGTAGGCGGGCGGCGGAGAGCTTGTCGACCACTCAAGCGTCCAGGCATCCCAGGGATCGTTCCCTGCCTTGGCTCCCTTAAAGTAAGAACGAATGAGATTCCACACGAAAACCAAGATGGCAATCGCCTGAATGAATGCACCGATCGAGACGATCAGGTTCAGCCCATCCCAACCGCGCCCGGGTTCGTAGGTATAGATACGACGTGGCATCCCGAGCAGGCCCGGAATGTGCATGACGTCAAATGTAAGGTGGAAACCGATCAGGAAAAGCCAGAAGTGCCACTGGCCAAGGCGCTCACTCAGCATGCGGCCGGTCATCTTTGGATACCAGTAATAAAAGGCGGCGAACAGGGCAAACAAAATTCCGCCGACAATCACATAATGAAAGTGCGCGACCACAAAATACGACAGGCTCAGTTGCCAATCGAATGGCGCAGCGGCCATCATGATGCCGGTCAGGCCGGCAATCAGAAATTGGAACAGAAATCCGATGCTGAACAGCATCGGTGTTTTGAACTGAATCCGCCCGCCCCACATGGTGCCGATCCAGTTGAAAATCTTGATCCCGGTAGGAACACCGACAGCCATGGTTGTAATCGTGAAGAAGCTGTTGGCATAGGAGTTCATTCCGACGGTGAACATGTGGTGCGCCCACACGCTCAGACTCACAAAGCCGATGCAAACCGTGGCCGCCACCATAACCGGGTAGCCGAAGATCGGTTTGCGGGAAAAAACCGGAATGATTTCCGACATGAAGGCGAAGCACGGAATGATGAGCACGTACACTTCAGGGTGCCCAAATATCCAAAAGAAGTGCATCCAGAGCACAGCCGAACCACCGGCCTGCGCGTCGAAGAAATGCCCGCCCAAATACCGGTCGATCAGCAGCATGATCTGGGCCGCGGAGAGCGGGGTGATGGCAATCAGAACCATTCCGGCCATCACGAGATTCATCCACGCCAGCAGAGGCATGCGGTTGAGCTTCATGCCCGGGCACCGCAAGCAAAGAATGGTCGCGAGAATGTTAATCGCGGTTCCGATGCTCCCAAATCCTGACACCAGGAGCGCAAGCGTCCAATAGTCTGAGCTATGCCCCGGTGAAAACGCGCGCGCTGTTAAAGGTGCGTACGACCACCATCCAACGTCGGGAGCGGTTCCCGCCCCATAGAGTCCGCTTCCTCCGAGGAAACTGAAGTAGAGCAAAAAGCCGCCAAACGCCGACAGCCAGAAGCTGAAGGCATTCAGCCGCGGGAATGCCATGTCGCGCGCGCCGATCATCAATGGGACGAGGTAGTTCGCAAATCCGAACAGGATGGGCATGGCCACGAAAAAGATCATGGTTGTGCCATGCATGGTGAACATGCGGTTGAACACTTGCGGAGAGACAAAATTGTTATGCGAATGCATCAACTGGATGCGAATGAGTAGAGCCTCAATGCCGCCGAACATCAGAAAGACCAGCGCGTAACCGATGTAGAGAATCCCGAGCCGTTTGTGATCAACCGTAGTGACCCACTCATGCAGGGTATCGACCCAAGGCTTCTCTTGAACCTGCGGCCCTTGAATTGTGATCGCATTCGATGACATAGCTGGTCTTCAGAATCCTCTAGCGAAGTGTCTCCATGTAGTTCACGACTGCGTTCACGTCCGCGTCGCTTAATTTCATAGCCGGCATCAACGAACCATGCTTAATCCGGTCCGGGTCCTGGATCCACACCCGAAGATTTTCTGGCGTATTCTCAGCCGCACCGGCCGCTATCGTCGTGCGGCTCATTAAGTGCGTCAGGTCGGGGCCGAAGCGTCCATCGGCTGGAGTTGGCGAAACCGTGTGGCAGTTGATGCAGGCAGTGTGTTCGAAGATCTGTCTCCCCGCCATAACGCTTGAGTCCTGAACTGCCGGTTGTTGTTGACCACGAACCCACGCCGCGAAGTCTTGCGGACTATCGACCGAGACTCGCAGAAGCATCTTCGCGTGCTGGGTCCCGCAATACTGCGCGCACTGGCCGAGAAAAATTCCTGTGCGGTGCGGGTCCATCCACATCTTGTTGGGATGATTGGGAATAAGGTCTGTCTTGCCCGCAAGCTCCGGAATCCAGAAACTGTGGTCCGTGTCAGCCGAAAGCAACCGCAGGAAAGTTGGTGCGGGATGACTCGGGTCGCTTACCGGAATGTGCAACTCGTTCGCGGTAACGATACCCAGCTTTGGATAGCGAAACTCCCACCAGTATTGATGTCCAATCGCGGTGACCTGTACAGCGCCTGCCGGTTCTGGAGCATCTTGAATCGCGTGGATCACCCGTGCGGTAGCCAGGAACAGAACGACCACAATCAGAATGGGAATGATCGTCCAGGCCAGCTCAATCTGGGTGCTCCCATACACCTGGGCCGGCTCACGGTCCGCGTTCGCGGAGTTCGCGCGAAATTTCGAAATCGAATAAACCAGCAAAGTAAAAACAACAGCGAATATGATTCCGGTAACCGAGAGCACGAAGATCGACAAATCAAAGATCGACTTTGCCGGCGTGGATTCGGGAGAAAAGATGCTGGTTAGGGGCGAATGAGAGTGTTCGGCAAGTGCCCTGGGCGGCAACAAAACGGTCGACAAAACGAACATCGCGAGTTGCCTGGCTCGGATTGTTATCGAGTTGTTTGTGGGTCGCATTTGCCTCAACTCGTCTACGCTAATCACCGGGCTTCAGTCCTGCGATAAACTGGGCTGCCAACTCCGCCACACGTTTACCCTGGAAGCGCGCGGACGCGAGCGCAGTCTCGTCCGGTTTAAGAGCGCCATTATTGCTGGTGAATGATGCTCCGTATGGATTGCCCGCCTTGAATTGGATTGGGTCGGCGTAACCCGGCGCAACAATAATTGCGCCCCAGTGATAAAAAGTCGTATTGAGGTTGACGATGGTCGTCTCCTGACCGCCATGGGCCGTGCCTGAACTGGTGAAACCAGAGCAGATCTTGTTGACCAGGGCCCCTTTCACCCAGAGTGGACCGGTGGTGTCAAGGAATTGTTTCAGCTGTGCCGTCGGCAGGCCATATCGCGTCGGTGTTCCGAAGATGAACGCGTCGGCCCAGGCCAGGTCGTCAAGAGTAGCTTCCGGGACATGCTGCGACTCAAGTCGATGAGCAGCCCATCCTTGATTCGACGCGATCGCCTCTTTAGGAGCGAGTTCACGCACTTTGCGAAACCGAACATCCGCGCCCGCCTCGCTTGCGCCTTGTTCCACCGCACGGGCCAACTGATAGGTTGTGCCCGTCGCGCTGTAATAGATGATCGCAACCTTTGTCGCCACTCGATCCTCCTGTAAAAGGTCTAGTCCTGTTCCTGCAGCAGGTGTGAACTGTGTTCCGCGACGGTCGCACCTATGGGTTAATCACCGGAGCCTGTGCCAACTGGAGGTTGATCATGAGATCGAGCCGCCAATCAATCTGGTAAAAGAGTGCTGTTTCCCGGCCCGTTAGCACCTTGCGAAACTCGGGCAGATATTTGAGCCGAACTTGCATCATGTCTTGTTCTACGGTGGCGCGCCGGCGTAAGTAACTTTCTGCCTGATCCCCAGACATGGTTTGATAGTTCTCAAGATATTCTTGCAAGAGGGCAATTTTTGTGTCGTAGACTTTCGCCGCGTCCGCCGCGTACCGGTCATAGACAGGCCAAAACTTCTCCGCCTCTGCGTCGGTCAGGCCCATGTTCGCAGCAACAATCTGCTTTTTTTGCGATCGTAGGTCCTTCTTCATTAGTTGAATGTCTTCGTCAGCAGACCCCTGCGCATCCTGGGAGACGGGACCAGGTGCCTGCATCTGCTTCGCAGTCGCTGGTTGTTGCGCGGGCGACGGCCGGCTGGTGGAGACTGCCAGAGCGATCACAGCGAAGGAAAAGAGCTTTGCTGCCTTACTTTGCATTCGACCTCCTGCCGCTATATTTGCGACACGCACGATTCAAGTGGCTCTAACCTTGTTCAACGGTAGTTGTGCATTCAGGGTTCCAGCGAACATGTAGGGCGCGAATGGGCGCAGATCAAACAATTGCAAGGAGTTGGAAGCCGGGGTGCGCACAATCTTCAAGCCCAGCACGCGAACGTAGTGACAGCAGTCTGGCAGGTGACAAGTCACTCGATGATTCGGATTGTTTTCAGTTTCCGGAGAGCAACTTTCGTTTGGAAAAGAAAGTGCAAGTCCGAAGTCCAAGCGTTCGCCAGACCGCCTGTGGATGGAAATGATGACCTTTGCTCGCCAAGCCGGCAGTGCGGTTTTTCTGGTTACGACTACGCTCTTTCCTGGGTGAGGCCGTGGTGGGCATCATAGGAGTTGGGGAATGGACCTTTTATTCTTCTTATTCTTCGATGGCCTAGAAATTCCGATCTAAGATCGAGACACCGCAACTCGCATCGATTCGTTTCGCAGGCTTCCTTCTTGAGCGCCCGCCGATACATCCGAACGCTTCGAAGTCTCCGTCAAATTCCGCAGCCATTCGAACGTAGACTGCGACAACATGTCTTCGCGGCACCGCCACCGCCAATTTCCACCTGGCTGACCCGGTACGTTCATGCGACTTTCCGCCCCGAGGTTGAGCACATCCTGTAACGGAGCAATCGCAAGCGCCGCTTTCGACGACCACGCCAGATCCATCAGTGCAGGTGCCACATCAGGGTTTCCGCCTGGCGCACGCTTGAGGTAATTCCAGAAGTTCTGACGCTGATAGTCAGGCAATTTTTCGTACCACTCTCGAGTTGGCGCGTTGTCATGCGTGCCGGTGTAGACCACCGTGTTGCTGACAAAGTTGTGAGGCAAGTACGGATTGTCGGTATGACCGTCGAAAGCAAACTGCAAAACACGTGTCCCCGGAAGTTGAAATTGCTCCCGTAATGACCGCACATCCGGAGTAATGATTCCGAGATCTTCGACGATGAACGGCAAGCCGCCCAACTCAACGGAGACAGCTTGGAAAAAGTCCGCACCCGGACCTTGTACCCACTGACCTGTCTCAGCCGTTGGCGCCCCCGCGGGCACGTGCCAGGCCGCCGCAAATCCGCGGAAGTGGTCCAGCCGAATCGCATCCACGTGAGCAAGCAAGGCACGTACTCTGTCAATTGACCACCGATAACCGCTCGCTCGAAGTGCATCCCAGTTGTAAACGGGGTTTCCCCACAATTGTCCTTGTGCGCTGAAGTAATCAGGAGGGACTCCGGCGACAAATCGCGGCCGGTGGTGCTCATCGAGAAGAAATAACTCCGGATTCGCCCAGACATCACTGGAATCCGGAGAGACAAAGAAGGGCAAATCACCAATCAGTCTCACGCCTTTCGAACCCGCATACGTCTTGAGTTGATCTCCTTGCCGGAAGAGTAGGAACTGTGCGAAGCAGACCTGCTCGATTTCATCCGCTAATTCGCGGCGCGCATTCGCCAATGCCTCCGGTCGACGCTGAACCACGTCTTGGGGCCAGTCGAGGTAATATGCGCCGTCGTACTTCGCCTTCAACGCACCGAAGAGCGCGTAATCGTTCAGCCAATGATCGTGCTTATTTCGGAATTCATCATATTCCGGCCGCAGATCTGTTCGGTTTCCAGACTTGAAGTGCTTCCACGCAACTTGGAGAAGGCGGGTTTTGAAGGGAATCACAGCGTCGTAGTCAACGAAGTCGGAAGGGAAGTGAGATTCGCAATCCTTCCCGGCCAGCAACCCGTCTGATGTCAGGCTCTCAGGACTGATCAGCAGAGCGTTTCCCGCAAATGACGACATCGGCTGATAGGGCGAATTCCCATAACCCGTTGGTCCGAGCGGAAGGGACTGCCACCAACGCTGGCCAGAGTCATGGAGACGGTCGACCCAGGAACACGCCGACGATCCGAGATCGCCGACGCCGAAAGGCGACGGAAGGGACGTCACATGCAAAAGCAAGCCGGAAGCGCGGTACTCGGGTGGGAACGGTGGAACGTTCACTGGTCCGCCATTGCCATTCATTGAACGGCTCCAGCACCAAGCGCGTTGTTCACAATCTCCTGGGCTTCACTCAAAATCGCATTAAGGTGTGCTTCGCTCTCAAAACTCTCCGCATAAATCTTGTAGATGTTTTCCGTGCCGGACGGCCGTGCCGCAAACCAGCCGCTCTTCGCTACAACTTTCAGCCCGCCAATCGGAGCCTGATTGCCGGGGGCCTTCGTCAGCTTGGCAGCGATGGGTTCGCCCGCCAGGTCTGATTCTTTCACAGCATCCGGGGTCAGCTTCTGCAATTTCGCTTTCTGGTCCGGGGTGGCCGGGGCATCGATGCGCGTGTAATGAGGTGTGCCGAATTTCGCCGTCAGTTCACGGTAATGCTCGCCGGGATCCTTCCCGGTCGAGGCAGTAATCTCGGCCGCGAGCAGCACCATAATAAGCCCATCTTTGTCCGTTGCCCACGCAGTCCCATCCTGGCGAAGGAAGCTTGCTCCCGCGCTTTCTTCTCCGCCGAAACAGAATGAGCCATCGACCAGTCCCGGGACAAACCATTTGAAGCCAACAGGCACCTCGGACAAGCGGCGTCCGAGCTTATTGACGACTCGGTCAATCATGCTGCTGCTGACCAGCGTCTTTCCAACGATGACATCCTGCCGCCACTGTGGCCGGTGCGTAAGCAAGTATTGGATCGCTACCGCTAAATAATGATTGGGATTCATCAATCCCGCGGTTGGACTGACAATGCCGTGCCGGTCCGCGTCAGTATCGTTGCCAAAGGCCAGCTGGAACTGATCTTTCAATCCAACCAGTCTGGCCATGGCGTAAGGACTGGAACAATCCATACGGATTTTGCCGTCGTGATCCACCGTCATGAATGAGAAGGTCGGATCGATCTTTCTATTTACGACTTCCACTTCGAGTCCGTAGATCGAATTAATCGGATCCCAATATGGCAGCGAAGCGCCGCCCAGAGGATCGACCCCAAGTTTCAGGCGAGCGCTGCGGATCGCATCCATATCCACTACGTTCTTGAGGTCGCGAACGAACGGCATGACGAAATCTTCCTGATGCGTGCTGGAGGCCCGGATGGCCTTTTCGAAGGGAACGCGCTTTGCATCTTTGTTCCCCGATCGCAATAAATCGTTGGCGCGATTTTGCACCCAGCCGGTTACGTCCGTATCGGCAGGGCCGCCATTGGGCGGGTTGTACTTGAACCCTCCATCCTCGGGCGGATTGTGTGACGGCGTGATTACGATGCCATCGGCAAAGTGATCCTTCCGTCCGCGGTTGTACACGAGAATTGCGTGGGAGATGACGGGCGTCGGGGTTACGCCGTCATTTTCCTGAATGACGGTCTCAACCCCATTCGCGTACAGCACTTCGAGAGCAGTGCGCTGTGCGGGCTCTGAAACTGCATGAGTGTCCTTCCCCATATATAAAGGACCGTCAATTCCCTGCCCTTTACGGTATTCGCAGATGGCCTGCGTAATTGCCAGAATGTGCGCCTCGTTAAAGGTGCCGTGAAGCGCTGAGCCGCGATGTCCGCTGGTGCCGAAAGCGACCAGTTGGTTGCGGTCGGTTACGTCCGGCTTGCGCTCGTAATAATCTCGTTGCAAGCGCGCCGGATCGATCAGCAGTTCCTTGGGCGCGGGTTTCCCTGCGAGAGGGGAAATCGCTGGACCTTGTGCCGCCGCTTGTTTTTCTAAAGTATGGGGCATGGTTCCGCCTTCCAGATTTCGGTTGTATATTCGTGAATGGTGCGGTCGCTCGAGAACTTTCCTGAGCTGGCGATGTTCAGGATAGCTTTTCGCGCCCACTCGGCGCGATTGGCATAAAGATCACCGAGCCGGTTCTGCGCCTGAACATAAGAGGTGAGGTCTGCCAGGTGCATGTAATGATCGCCGTTGGTGAGCAAAGTGTCGCGAATTGGAGTGAAAGCCCCAGGCTCGTTACGGCTGAAGTAATCAGAAAAGATAAGGTCCAGCGCGGCTCGCGTCTCGGGTTCGTGTTCATAGTGCCAACGGGGGTTGTACCAGCCTTGGCTGTTTTGAACTTGTTCCACTGTGAGGCCGAACAGGAACAGATTCTCTTTGCCGGCTTCCTCGGCCATTTCGATGGTGGCGCCGTCAAGAGTGCCCACAGTCAGAGCTCCATTCATCATGAATTTCATGTTGCTCGTTCCACTGGCTTCGTACCCCGCCGTCGAAATCTGGTTGGAGACGTCGCTCGCGGGGATCAGACGTTCAGCCAATGAAACATTGTATTCGGGAAGAAAAACGACCTTCATCCGGCCGCGCACAATCGGGTCTCCATCGATCGTGCCTGCCAGATTGTTGATGAACTTGATGATGAGTTTGGCCAGCCGATAAGCAGGCGCAGCTTTCCCTGCAAAGAAGAATGTGCGCGGTGTCATCTCCAGGTTAGGATTTTCCCGCAAGCGGTTGTAACAAACGATGATTCGTAGCGCGTTTAGCAGTTGCCGCTTGTATTCATGGATGCGCTTGATCTGGCAGTCGAAAATTGTGTCAGGATCGACGATTTGTCCGGAGGTCGTCTTCAGCCAATCCGTGAATCTTAGTTTGGCCTGGCGCTTTGAGGTGTGGAACGCCTGCTGAAAATCTGAATCATCGGCCAGCGCTTTTAGCTGATGGAGCTGACTCAGGTCGGTGATCCACTCGTCACCGATCGCTGCGGTGATCGCTCCCGAGAGGCCGGGATTCGCTTCGAGCAGCCAGCGCCGTGGGGTGACGCCGTTGGTCTTGTTGTTGAAACGTTCAGGAAACATGTCCGCCAGATCTTTAACGGTTGTCGTGCGTAACAATTTCGAGTGAACGGCGGCAACCCCGTTCGTGCTATGCGAACCAACGATAGCGAGGTTTGCCATGCGAATCTTGCGTGACGGCTTTTCTTCCACCAGGCTGATGCGTTCAATCCGACCCTCAGTTCCAGCAAACCGAACGCGGGCCTCGTCGAGCAGCCGGCGATTGATCTCATAGATGATCTCCAGCTGGCGCGGAAGAAGACGTTCAAACCACGCCACCGGCCATTTCTCGAGGGCCTCGGGCAGTAAGGTGTGGTTCGTATAGGCCAGAGTTTTCCTGGTCAGGTCCCACGCTTGGTCCCATTCAAGGTGCGCATCGTCGAGCAGGATGCGCATCAATTCGGCGACTGCCATGGAAGGATGCGTATCGTTCAGTTGGATGGCGGCCTTCTCGGGCAACTTCTCCCAATCAGAGTTGTGCCGCAGAAAACGGCGTATCAAATCGGCCAGGGAACACGCGACCAGAAAGTATTCCTGCATGAAACGCAACTCTTGTCCCGCCATCGTAGAGTCATCTGGATAGAGCACCCGGGTCAGCGATTCCGCTTCGAGGGTTCCAGCCAGCGCACCAATGAAATCTCCCGTGCCGAATTCTTGAAAATCGAAATAGTCCTGGGCAGAGGCGGCCCAGAGGCGGAGTGTGTTGATTGTCTTTCCTCCGTACCCAACCACTGGACGATCAAACGGAATTCCGTACAGGCTGGAGGGCCGATTCGGAATCAGCTCAACCTTTCCGTCCCGCAGCTCGAAGCTGCAGTTCAGCTTAATCTCCACTCTCTCGTGCTGGCGGCAAATTTCCCATGGGTCACCATCGCGCAACCAATTGTCGGCGCTCTCCTGCTGCCATCCGTTCTCAAATGATTGCCGAAACATTCCGTACTCATAGCGCAAACCGTAGCCGGTCGCCGGAAGCTCCATGGTAGCCATCGAATCCAGAAAGCAGGCAGCCAGCCGTCCCAGGCCGCCATTACCCAGGCCTGCATCCGGTTCCTGCTCGATCAGCTCGAGCCAGTCGATTCCTTTCTCTTTGACGGCGTTCTGGACTATCGGGTCAAGCAATAGGTTCGTAACATTGTTAGCCAGCGAACGCCCGAGCAGAAATTCCATTGACAGGTAATAAATCCGTTTCGCATTTTGTTGCTCATAGGTAGTCTTGGTTTGCACCCAGCGCTGCGCCAAAACGTCGCGCACAGAGTGCGCGAACGCTTCGAAGCGTTCGCGTGCGCTCGCTACTCTTGGGTCGATCGCGCGATCGAAAATCAGGTGCCGGTCATAAATGGCGCCTTCAGTCCCGGCAAATCGTATCAAGTTGCCGCCGTATTGATGGAGAAGTTCGGGAAGATTGTCTAGCTTTGTCGCCATGGGGACGATTTTCGCGGGTTTTGGCTGCGTTACGGTTTTTGTGCTCACTCGAGGACCTCGCAATCATGTTTATCTGATATTAGATTATTTACGACATCGAAAGGATACGCCGTCGCCGCTCACGCTCCCACATGGCGATCGTCATCCCACAGCCGAACCGCAGGTCGGGACAGATTGTGTTCATAGCTAAGCGCACTGAGACTGGCGGGGCTTAGCAGAAAAAACCTGCCGCCAGCGGGTCCCACTCCCAGCCAGCACGCCGCCAGCACGCGAATAATGTGCCCGCTGGAAAAGAGCAACACGTCACCTGTGACGCTGCGTATCCGTTGGACCATACGGTACCCCCGGTCGCCGATTTGTTGTAGCGATTCGCCTCCCGGACAACCGTCGCGAAACAGATCCCAGTCTGGGCGTTGTTGCAGAATTTGCCTCGAGGTCAGCCCTTCATATTTCCCATAGTCCCATTCCGCCAGGTCGCGATCGGTTTCGGCGACCGCCCCAAATCCGGCGAGTTCGCAAGTTCGAGCCGCTCGCTGCAGCGGACTGGTAAAGACTTTGGCAAAGGTCAACCCCTTCAGCCGCTCACCGAGCCGCACGGCATTGCGCTCGCCATCCGGAGTCAAAGGCAGATCGGTGCGGCCGGTGTGCTGGCCGGAATGTGTCCAAGCTGTATTGCCATGCCTCGCTAAATAGACAACGGGAAGCATGTCACTCATACCGCTTCTCTCGCTTGGGCTTTCGGGCCGCCAATCAAGTGTGGCTTGACGATCAAATTCAGGTCTAAAGGCCGGATCAACAATAGTCATATTTCTCCCACAGTCCTTCCGCCCGACGGCGCGACTAGTACTTCGTTCATTATTCAATCACAATGCTTCGGCAATCACTTCGATCGGCTAACAGTCGTGTCCGGCTTCTGGCTAATGATCGGCACTTCTTGCGATCGGCCCAAAATATCGTTGTAGGTGATAGTCTTCTTTCCGACGTGCACCAGGAGTTCTCGGCCAGCCGCATACCTCACTGTGTTTGTGCCCAATGTATCGGTGTACAGAACCAGGTAAATGGTGCCGGCAACTTCCACGGCAACGTCGTAACTGGCGGCCTCGGACGACGAGCTATCGCCAGCAGATTGATGCGGCTTCACGTCCAGGATCGTGGCTACTTCATACTTCGCGGGCGGCTCGCAAAAAGCCGGCAACGCAACTCCACAAATAATGATGATCAAGAGCAACGATTTCAGCATGAGGGCTTCCTCTCGAGGGCTTTGCGTCTAGTCATACACTGCGTCGCATCCACCGTGCCAAAGTCGAGAGGTCTGCAGATCCGTTGAGCAGATTGGCTTTACATGCACTTAAGGTGCACAGCCGCGCGGCGGCAACGGAATTATTCTGAGGAGGACCGGGGATGCTCCGTCACATGCCAAATGCTTGTCAGCGGTACCGACAGTGAAGTTGCAATTCGCCCCGAATAGCTGTCTTTTCTGACGTAGCTCGCGGTCTGGAAATTGGTCTTTGGGTTGCAATTGACACGTACAGGTCGCGCCGTAGTCGCGACGGTCAACTTGAGAGAGCGATCGGAGATCAACCATGCCGATTTTGAGATGCTTCCCTGCGAATCCACCCCCCGCGTTATTTCGTCGATCATCAACCTGGTTTGCCCGCGGTGCGGCGGCAGCATCATGGAATTCCAATGCAACGGTAGGTGCCGAAGAAACTGGTTCCCTGAATGGGAGTGGGTAGATTCCACGACCGCCATTTTGGCGCGGGTAGTCGTGCGGCCAAACGGCAAGCTAAGAATTAGCGATCGCGAATTGGGAATACCTGGGGCACCGGTTCTGTTTCTGATCCTCTCCACAAAAACAATATGAATACAGGGTTGGACTTAACGGAACTGGATCGCCGCTTCGGAATTCCTGAGATCGCGCGGGTGTGCGAAGGCGATGGCGGCCTTGCGCGAGTCGATATTACCAGTCCGCTTGCGCACGGCGAGATGTACTTGCACGGAGCGCACGTGACTTCCTGGCGCCCTGCTGGCAGTGAAGAAGTGCTCTTTCTCAGCTCGAAATCGCGATGGGAGGAGGGCCAGGCAATTCGCGGCGGAATTCCGATCTGTTTTCCCTGGTTTCGCGGCAAGGTAGACGATCCCCACGCTCCAGCACATGGATTCGTGCGCACAAGATCGTGGCAACTCTATTCAATCGTCGAGAATAACGCCGGAGTTGCTGTAACCATGTTTATTGAGAGCGACGAGCAAACTCGGCGCTGGTGGCCGGCGGAATTTCGTCTTGTGCACCGGGTCACGTTTGGTTCCGAGCTCAAGCTGGAGCTCGTTTGTATTAACACAGGCAAAACACCCCTTCATTTCGAGGAAGCACTGCACACCTACAATCGAGTCGCGGATGTTGGGACGGTGCGCTTACAAGGGCTGGATGGGACGCGTTTTCTCGACAATACCGACTCTAACCAGGAGAAGGCGCAGCTCGGTGATGTGACCATCGCCTCGCAAACCGACAATGCATTCATAAATACCCAGAACGCTGTCGATTTGCTCGATCCGAAATTGCGTCGTCGAATTCGACTGCAGAAGGCGAAGTCGAGCACTACGGTAGTCTGGAACCCGTGGCAAGAAGGGGCTAGGGGGCTTCGAGACCTCGGTGAGGGCGAATGGAAGCAGTTTCTCTGCGTCGAAGCGAGCAACATCATGGGCGCCGCGGTCAGGCTGGCGCCTGGGCAGGAACACACAATCTCTGCGGTGCTGAGCCTGGCGAGGCTTGAACGAGACGAAGGCGGCACAGCGCGATTTACTCGAGACTCTTAATCGAATCAGAATCTAAGCAGAGGCTCTGTCACGTGCCAACTGCTTGTCGCCGCCTCCGCTAGCAAACACGTTCGCCGAACTCGCCAGGTCTCAGGCGTAAGTACCTAAACGGCTCACAGGGAAAGAGATGGGCACATACAGGGTTATTCGTCTTTGTATGGAAGCCTGCATGCGATGACCGAACCTGAGGGAATTGCTTGACGCGAGAGTTAGTGACCGAAGGTGACAGCCTTGGCATTACCGTGGATCACGGCGAAGAACGCGCATTCGTGCGCTTGCACGGCCGTCTCGTCATCGATTCGTCGCCAGACCTCCGCGATAGGCTGCTGGTTATGTTGGAAGGGCAACCACCGAAAACCATCATCGTGGATTTGACGGAGGTCTCCTATATGGACGACTCCGGCATCGCTACCCTGCTGGAAGCACTCAAGGTCGCGCGCAATCGTCAAGTGACGTTGTGTTTGAAGGGACTGCAAGGTCGCATGGCTCGTTTGTTCGAGGTCACAGGCCTGCAAGCGGTGTTTGAAACGGATGGTTGTAAAGGCGCTTCGCCAGAGCTGAGGTGAATTGATGGCAAATGTCCTGGAAGATGTCGGCAGAAGCACCATCAATCATCTCGACTACGTCGGGAGTGTGAATATTCAGTGGTGGTCCACGTTGCGCGCCATGGGTAGCGCGTTGCCCTTTGTGGGGAACCGTTATCGATGGCAAGCGTCGGTGCGGCAGATGTTACAGATCGGAGTAGACGCGCTGCCTATGGTATCCCTGATGGCTATTTGCACCGGATTTATTCTCGCCATGCAAGGCGCCTCAGAACTCCGCCGCTTCGGAGCCATTCACTACGTCATCGATTTGGTCGCAGTCGGCTTTACTCGCGAACTCGGCCCGCTCCTCACGGCCATCGCTGTCAGTGGCCGCTCGGGTTCGGCGTTTGCGGCCGAAATCGGCACCATGAAGGTGACCGAGGAGCTCGATTCTCTAAGGGTCATGGCGCTGGAACCAATAGAGTTCGTCCTGGCGCCAAAGTACCTTGCCGCTCTGATCACTGTTCCTTGTCTCAGTGTCCTCTCGAACGTTTGCGGCATTTTCGCTGGCGGACTATTCATGTTCTTCAGCACACATCTTTCTCCGGCACTGTATCTGCGGGACGTGCTCGAATCCATTCAATTGCGCGACATAGTGACGGGACTCATCAAGAGTGTAGCCTTCGCCACGATCATTGCCCAGGTGAGCTGTCTCGAAGGATTTCGCGTCCGCGGAGGGCCGGATTCGGTAGGCCGTTCCACGACCAGCGCCGTGGTCAAGTCGACTTTTCTAGTGATCGTTGCCGACTCCGTCTTTACAGCAATTTTCTACTTCACGGTGAAACACTGATGTCCATCATTTCGATTCGGGATTTGGTGGTTGAATACGACGGGCATCGTGTGCTCGACAACCTCAGTCTCGACATCGAGCATGGAGAGACCATGGTCTTGTTGGGCGGCAGCGGTTCGGGCAAAAGCACGCTTTTGCGACAGATCCTCGGGCTGGAGCGCCCCAAGTCAGGCAGTGTGTTTGTAAAGGGTATCGACATCGCCCGCTGTTCGGCGGCCGAACTGAAAAAAGTCCGCCGGTCCATTGGAGTGGCTTTTCAAAGCGCCGCCTTGTTCAATTCGCTTTCGGTCGAGGAAAACGTTGCTCTGACCCTCCGAGAGCACACCCGGCTCGCGCCATCGATTATCGAACTGATGGTCTGGATGAAGTTGGCGGTGGTTGGTCTGGCAGACTTCGGGAAGTTACATCCCCAGGAGCTGTCAGGCGGGATGAAGAAGCGCGCCGCGGTCGCACGTGCGCTGGCGCTAGACCCCGAAATTCTTGTGCTCGATGAACCTTCTGCGGGATTGGATCCCATCGTGGCAGCCGAGCTTGATGAACTCATCATCCTACTGAAGGAGGTCTTCGAGGTGACCGTGATCGTAGTGACCCACGAGCTGCCCAGTGCGTTCCGGATCGCCGACCGGATTGCGATGCTCTTTCAGGGCCGCTTCCGCTCGGTTGGATCCAAAAACGAAATCAGAGCGAGTCAGGATCCGCGCGTCCGGCAATTCCTTGACCGCGTTCCCGACAATATCGCACAAGCGCCCGCAGTGACCGCTTACCTCGAAAAATACCTGCAGGGTCAGGAGGTATGAGTGTGACAACCGAGGCAAAAGTCGGAGCTTTCGTACTGGGATCTTTTGCGATCCTGGCAGTCGCGGTCATCTACCTTCTCAATGCGCAGATGAACGGGGGAACCGTTCCCTACAAGACTTACCTTCGTTATGCCGGTGGACTTGAACCGGGTGCTTCGGTTCTATTTGGTGGAATCGACGTCGGTAAGGTAAAGGCGGTTCGCCCCGCGACGACTGATCCTACGAAAATCGAGATCCTGCTCGACGTGAAAGAGGGCACGCCTCTCAATGAGAAGTCTGTCGCCAAACTCGGTTTGGTCAGCGTCATGAGCGGCGCTGCACTATCAATTACCACCGGCAGCAACGACGCCAAGCGCCTTCCCTCCGGATCGTCGATTCCGTCGCAGGAAGAAGCCAGCCTGGATGAGATCGCCGGCAAGATGGCCACCGTTGCCGATAACGCCGACGGCCTGATCACACAAGCACGCGGAGAACTCGAAGGCATCACGGGCGACGCGCACAGTCTTCTCGCCAATCTGAACACCGTGACCGGCAAACCGAATCAGCAGAAAATTCAAGCCGCACTCGACAACGTCAATGGAATGTTGGCGACTGCACGACCAAAGATTGATCGCCTCACTGACCAGTTGAACCTGTTGACCCAGCATGCCGATGACACCATTCAAAATGTGAACGGAACGGTCACGGATGCGCGGGAACCACTTCGCAAAGACATGGCAGAGTTGCAGACCACATTGCAGGAAGCCAAAGCATTGCTGACCGACATGCAGGTAATGGTTCGCGCGAATGACTACAAGATTGACGACACGGTGGAAAACCTGCGCGTGGCAACGGACAACCTGGGTCAGCTGACCGATTCGCTGAAGCAGCGTCCATGGAGTCTGATTCGGATCAAACAGGCGAAGGACAGAGAAGTTCCGCATCCATGAGGACCATATGAAGCAGCATCGAATGGCAGTTTGTTTTGCGCTGGCAGCGCTGGCCACGCTGACGGGCTGCGGGGGCCCGGTGAAATACCCGAACTATTACACTCTCCACGTACCCCCGCCACCGGATCCGCCACCCCAGGAGGGTGTCCGCACCTGCTTGGCCGTACGCGAATTCCGATCGCCCACTTACCTGCGGCAAGGGGCAATCGTATACAAAACCTCTCCGGAACAAATCGGTTTTTACAATTATCACCGTTGGGCGGTTGATCCACGCGAATTCGTGACAAACGCGGTGACTGAACGCTTACGGGCGAGCGGAAATTTCGCCCAGGTGAAGTCGTACGATGGACGCTCAGACATCGATTACGTGCTCAGCGGACGCCTCGAGAAAATGGAGGAGATTGATTACGAAGGCGGGGTCAAGGTTGAGGTTGCGATCTCTGCCCAGATGACGAGCCTTGCAACCGGTGCGACAGTCTGGACAAACGAAGTGTCCGAGGTCGGAACGGTCGGAAAGCGCGATGTGCCTGCCGTTGTAGCTGAGATGAATGCCACAACGGGCCGCGCGATTGAGAAGTTGCTCACGCCGGCGCCTGCGATCGTTGGGATGAAGAAAAACTAGCTGAGCTGCTGGATGTGAACACCGCACAGATGAATTACTAAGATTGCATCACAGGAGAAAACAATGACCTTGCTTGAGTCTTTAGAACAGTACACGACAGTCGTCGCGGATACTGGCGATATTGAAGCGATCCACCGCCACCGGCCGCAGGACGCAACCACCAATCCCTCTCTCCTTTACCATGCTGCCCAAATGCCGGCATACCGGCACCTGGTGGAGGAGGCAGCCGAGCGCGCTTCCGACCTGGGAGGTAGCCACGAGCAAATGGCGGAAGAGTTCATCGACCAGATGTTCGTTCTTTTCGGAAGCGAAATTCTCAAGGTAGTTCCCGGCCGCGTCTCAACTGAGGTCGCGGCAAGCCTCAGTTTCGATACTCCTGGAACACTTGCCAAGGCGCGCAAGCTCATCTCGCTTTATCAGAAGAAAGGGGTGCCCCGCGAGCGGATCTTGATCAAAATCGCCAGCACTTGGGAAGGAATTCAGGCGGCCCATGAACTGGAGCAAGAAGGAACTCATTGCAACCTAACACTGCTTTTCAGCTTCGCCCAGGCGGTCGCCTGCGCTGAAGCTGGAGTGACTCTGATCTCGCCCTTCGTCGGCCGCATATACGACTGGTATAAAAAGGAGGGCGACGGCAAGGAGATCCCACCTGACCAGGACCCCGGGGTTGCCTCGGTCACGCGCATTTACAACTACTACAAGAAGTACGGTTACAAGACCCAGGTCATGGGAGCGAGTTTCCGTAACCTCAATCAGATCGTCCGCCTCGCAGGATCCGATCTGCTGACCATCAGCCCTGAGCTGCTCGATCAGTTGGAGCAGACTGAGGGCATGGTGGAGCGCAAGCTAGACCCGGCCACAGCCAAGGCGAGCAAGGACGAGCGCCTGCATCTCAGCGAGAAAGCTTTCCGCTGGATGCACAACGAAGATGCTATGGCGACAGAGAAGCTAGCCGAAGGCATCCGCAAATTCAACAGCGACGCACAGAAACTGGAAGAGTACGCGCTCTCCCAGGTTGCCGAAAAAGTAGGGTAATAGTGAGCGCTGGCCGGGCAGTCTTTTGGAGATGGAAGGAACTCTGATCAACTCAGAGGGTTCCAGTGGATTGTGTCGCGCGATACGATGGCGAATCAGGCCATTGCCCTCGCGCGTGCGCAGTTTCTTTCTTCATTCGGCCAGCGCCGCTCTTCGTTGAAACTGTCGGCGCCTCTCTCGCTTCTCCGTTGAAATACGCGTGATGGAGCGGAGTCCCAAGGTGTGCTCATCTGGTGGCCAGCAAACGACTCTCTGGCCGCTTGGCGCCCGGCACTGATCGTGCCGTCGAGCTGTGTTGCAATTGTCGTTTCGGTGCCCATCAATCCGGGCGGAGCGGAATGTTAAGTTTGCGTATCCGATAGGCCAGGGTGGTCCGCTTCATCCCCAGCCTGACCGCCGCGCCTTTGGGTCCCCCAGTTACCCAGTTCGATTCCTTCAGGGCCCGCAGCACGTGTGTACGCTCCATTTCTTCCAACGTGCTCAGCTCCGAACTGTGCGTTTGGACCGCAGCCGGTTTCAGCTCAGCAAGAGGTGGACGCAGGACACACCCCGGCGATAGAATCACCGTCCGCTCAATAAAGTTCTGCAGCTCGCGCACATTCCCGGGCCATGAATAACCGGTAAGAGCTTCTATCGCTTGGGCAGGAATAGTTTCAATGCACCGGTTCATGCGCCGACTATATTCATCCACGAAATGGCGCACCAGAAGAGGGATGTCCTCGCGGCGCTCGCGCAACGCCGGAACCGATAGTGGGAAAACGTGTAGGCGATAATACAGGTCGCTTCTGAACTCCCTGTCTTCCACCATCTGCTTCAGATTCCGATGAGTAGCCGCAACCACGCGAACATTCACCTGCTGGGTACGGGCGCTCCCTAGTCTTTCAAATTCATGTTCCTGCAAAACACGCAGCAATTTAGGTTGCAGTTCGAGTGGAATGTCACCTACTTCATCCAGGAACAGAGTGCCCTTGTCTGCCACCTCGAAGCGACCCGCCTTGCGCATGATGGCGCCGGTAAATGCGCCACGCTCATGACCGAAGAGTTCACTCTCCAGGAGGCCGGTGGGAATTGCAGCGCAGTTCACTCTTACGAATGCATTGGAACGACGAGAGCTAAGCTGATGAATGGCCCGGGCGACCAGTTCCTTGCCGGTACCGGTTTCCCCAAAAATAAGGACGTTCGAGTCAGTTGGGGCAACTGTTTCGATCTGCTTCAGCACTTTGCGAAGCGCGGAGCTTTTTCCGATGATCCCGTTGAAGTTCGTCGCCTCGCCCAGTTCATCCTCCTCAGACACGCTGACTTGAGCAAGCTTGTTCTGGAGGTCGGCGATGGCCCGATGTGCCAGCCAGTTTTCAATCGCCAGGGCGACTTGGTTGGCGACCTGAGCCAGAAATTCAACATCGTCTGGGGTGAAAGAGTTGGGCCGTAAGCTCGCAAGACCGAGAGACCCCAGGCAGCCGTTAGGGGTGCTCAGAGGTAGGCCATAAAACGATCTGTATTCCGGTCGAAGCTGCCTTAATCTTCCTGTCGCGACGCAATCCTGATCCTCCTCAGAGTCCCTGATCCAGAGAGGCTTCTGATGATGGTAGACGCACCAGAATAGGGTTTCCTGGATCGGCAGATGACGGTCATTCTCTCGATTATTAGCGCGTAGACTCCACACGACCTCGTCGCCGTCCTTGCTGAAGACAACTACATCGAGGAAATCGAAGTTCAGCACGGGTAGCAGTTCGGAAGTTAGGACTTCCACCCACTCCTCGGGCGTACCAAGAGTGAGAGACTTGGACAACCGTGAGAGTGTTTCGTAGCGTCCGCGCAGCATATCCACTCCCCCGACAACCCGGACCGAGGATTGCCTACTGGGCAAAATATTGATCCAAGGTGGTGCAATAGGTCTCAGTTCATCGACACACGCCATATGACTCTCCTTGTGACAACGCCGTTCGTGCGCTGAACGTGTTCGTCCATTCCATAACAACGCTCTAAAAAACAAACTGTGGTAGAACCTGCGACCCCACATCGTTGTCATTGGATCGCGATCAGCCTTTACTTTCTTTCTCGTTCTCGCGTGATCCACTCACGGATATACAGCGGGCAGTTGTTGATTTTTGCTCCGTTCGATTCGCGGATCGCCAGAAGTTTTATGCCTTCGTCGTCCACCAAACGGACGTCCTTGAGATCGATGGTCACTGCGCCGTTTTCTTGTTCCAGCAAGGCCCGAAGCGTGTTCACACTCTCCCCTGTAATCCATCCGGAGATGCGCAAGACCACAGGATCCTCTCCGGTAGCATGGCGGTCGATTTTGCAGGTCATGGTTTTTGTCCCCAGTCGCGTCATCTCAACGCTAACTCTTTATAAGCAAACCTCGCGCCATCCGTAATCTTATGAAAACAAAAGAGAAAGCGAGATCCCTTCGGGTGACGATCCCGTGGATTACGCGAATTGCGCGAATTCCGCTAATTCCGCAATTTTGATAGCCCTACGGGGGAATGCGTTCAGTGGAATTTGAATTGGCCTTTGTTGATCTTCAAGGCCTTGATGCGGGTCTCAAGGGTGGATGGTGGAATTCCAAGCTTCACTGCAGCGCCTGATGGTCCGGAAACCCGGCCTCTGGTCGCGGCCAGTGCCGCTTCGATAATCTCCCGCTCGCTGAGCGGCTCAACCTGAGCTTTGACGATGGGCGACGCTTTAACCGGAGATGCCGGCGGAAAAAGTTCTTTGGAAAGCCATAATTCGTCCACCGAAAAAATGTCACCAGAGCTCAGAATCACCGACCTCTCAATTACGTTCTGCAGCTCGCGGATGTTACCTGGCCAGTCGTAGGACTGCAACAGATCGAGCGTCTTTTTGTCGATCGAGCGGATATCCTTGCCCGCCTTGATGGCATAGCGTTGCACGAAATACCCGACCAGCAACAGGAGATCGTCCTTTCGTTCTCGGAGGGGCGGCACCTCGATGGGAAACACATTGAGCCGATAAAAGAGGTCCTGGCGGAAGGTTCCATTGGCTACCGCTGCCTCTAAGTCACGATTCGTCGCAGTGATGACACGAACGTCGATATGGATAGGTTGCCCTCCACCGACCCGTTCCAATTCCCGTTCCTGCAACACCCGCAGTAAAGCGACCTGGGTGTCGGGCAGAAGTTCGCCCACTTCGTCCAGGAAAATCGTTCCGCCGTCTGCGAGTTCAAAACGGCCAAGCCGCCTTTGTGTGGCTCCCGTGAAAGCCCCCTTCTCATGGCCGAACAACTCCGAGGGGATCAAGTCACGTGGGATTGCCGCACAGTTCACGCTGACAAAGGCTCGCCCGGATCTCTGAGACTTTTTGTGGATTGCGCGGGCGATGAGTTCCTTGCCGGTCCCTGTCTCCCCCGTTATCAAGACGGTGGAGTCGGTGGGAGCGACTTTGGCGATCCGAGAAAGAACAGCCTTCAACCGATTCGAGGTGCCAACAATTTCATCGAACATCGAGGTCCGCTCCACCTCGTCCCGGAGCGCTAAATTTTCTTTATAGAGCTGGTCCTTTAACGCCCTGATCTCTGCTTCGGCAAGCTTTTGTTCGCTCAAATCGAGGACGAACGCGACCCCGTCGTTCCCGCCTTCCTGGAACAACGCGGCTCCAACCAGCACGGGCACGCGGCTGCCATCTTTCCGGAAATACTCCTTCTCGTATGGCTGAACGGTCCCGGTGGCCTTCAATGCTGCCCGGGCGCGCTCGTCGCGCTCACGCCATTCGACCGGCGTCAGATCCGTCCAGTCGACGCGACCCGAGACCAGATCTTCACGGCCATATTGCAGCATGCGGAGAAACGCTTCGTTAGACCCGACGACCGAGCCCTCGAGATTCCAGATAAAGATCCCCAGAATGTTAGCGTCGACCAGGCGCCGGATCTTCGCTTCACGGTCTTCGAGATCGCGGTAGAGCCGCGTATTCTCGAGCGAGATCGCCGCTTGCGAGACAAGCACCTTCAGCACCGTGATCCGGTCGGGGGTGAAAACGCGCGCGGCTAGATTGTTTTCAAGATAGAGAACACCCGTGAGTTTCGCCTGGTTAATCAAAGGCAAACATAGAATGGAATGGACGCGATACTGAAGGATGTAGGGATCGGCGGAAAATGGGTTCTCCGATGATGCATCATCGAGAATAACGCTCTCGTGAGTGCGCATGACATAGCGGACGATCGACTCGGGCAAGGCCGCTGCGGCGGCAGACGCGTCCTCCAGGCGCACAATCACATCGTTTCCGCGGGTCTTGGACTCTGCCTCTATCTGTAGCTCATCACCTCGCGGAACGATCAGGAGACCTCGCTCGGCGCCGGCGTGCTCCATCGCCTTACGCATCACGGTGTCGAGCAGTTTTTCCAGCACGATCTCGCCCGATATGGCCTGCGAGACTCGGATCACCGTAGCGAGATCCAGTCCTTCGACCAGCGCCGTGATCGTCGAAGTAGGACCGGGCATCGGCTGCTCCTGCTTGAGGCCGGGATACAACCGGTCAAGTTGCCTCACTTTGCCATCCGCGCCCCATGCTGCATAGCAGGAGCGCGCGTTTCGCAGGTACGTGTCCGCGAACTGGTCGAAGCCGCGTGCCCGGTAAAAGGCCGAAGCGCGCTCATACGCGAGCGCTTCGTTATGGAGGAAGCCGTTTGTGCGGGCCGAGTGGATGGCCTTTTCGTACAGACGCATCGCGTCAAGGTCGCGGTCTTCGATCCGGGCAATTTCGGCGCCAATCAGTGCGGCGCGGTTTTCGAAATTATCCGGGCAGTTCGCTGCCCAGATTTCGAGTTGGTGATAGTGGGCGGCCAGAGCCTCGAAATGATTGCGGCGCTCGTCCGGCGATGTGCAATCCCACAAGGCTGCCCGACAGAGGCCGCTGTAGAATTCATATTCCGCCGTCTCAAAAAAAGAAGGCGATGTCCAAAGCAACGGTCGAGCCTTTGAGGATGCGTCGATTGCGGAACGATAATCGCCCGCCAGCACGCGAGCCTGCAGCTTCCGAATCCAGTACCAGCACTCCGCCAGTGCCAGATCCGCC
>Ga0073928_10001018_pt1 | contig 56932 bp, 61 predicted proteins | sample PaiPotPPA55metaG_FD_76969 | JGI IMG/M metagenome (GOLD analysis project Ga0073928, IMG submission 76969) | Iron sulfur acid spring bacterial and archeal communities from Banff, Canada, to study Microbial Dark Matter (Phase II) - Paint Pots PPA... ... | reverse complement strand
GCGATGTCATTGATCAGCTCGAGGATGCCCTCGATCTCGTTGACGCGGCCGGCCAGCGCGAGGGTGCGGTCGCCCGAAGCCTTGAGGTCGGTTTGCGCCAGCTCCAGGTTGGTCTGCGCCTCGAGTGCCTGGGTGGCGACGCGGTCGACGGTGTCGGCGATCGCGCCCGATGTGCGCGCAACCTCCTCCATGCTCGCCGAGGTTGCCGTGGCGGCGGTGGTCTGCTCGAGGGTCGCCGAAGCAAGCTGATCGGCAACCTCGGAGAGCTTCGCAGCAGATTCGGTGACCTCGCCGCGCAGGCGCGCAAGGACACCGCTCAAACGCTCGACCATCGCGTTGAACGTGTCGCCGAGCAAGCGGACCTCCTCGCCGCCTCTGAGGTGCACCCGAGCTGAAAGGTCTCCCGCCTCGACGCTTGCAGCCGCGCGTGAGAGCGCGGCGATCGGTCGCGTTGTCAAAACAGCCAGGACGATGGCGAACCCGACCAGCAGGATGAAGTTCAACACCTGGAGCGCCGAGACCCGCACCTGCTGCAGCTGCAGCGGAGCCAGCGCCGTCGAGGTCTCAACTGACGCCACCACGGCCCAGCCGAGCTGAGGAATGGGTTCATAGCCGGCCAGGACCTGATGGCCCCGATAGTCGACGGTCTGGACAGCCCCCGCGCCGGCCGTGATCGCCTGGTTGTACAGGTTGCCCTCGGCGGGCGTTTTGAGCGCACCTTTTGCCACCGCTTCGACATCGTTGGCGAGCGCACCCCAGTCAGAGCTGTAGATGAGGAGGTGCGCGGCATTGATGATGTGCGTTTCCTGGTCTCTCGCTGTAATGGCATCGGGGCCGTATGGATTCAGCAGACTCCCCAGAGCGGTTACCTTCAGGTCTCCGACGACCACACCCTGCGATTGCTCGTTGGCGCCGAGGATCGGAGCGGTGATCAACCAGTCAAAGCCTCCCTCTCCGACTTTGACCGGCCCAATCGTCTCTACGCTGAGGCTGTTGGCGAATGTGGCGCCCGAAGGGGTGGGGGAAAGGACGATACCCGGCGCCGACGACGCGACCACCTCGGCCTTGGCATTCAGGACCTGAAGGCTTTCGAAGGATGGATGCGAAGGGACGGCCGCGAGTAGGTGGGGTTGGACGTCCGGCGACGACAGCGTGCCGGCCTGGTCCTGCGCCAGGATCCGAAGCTCGGCCTGGCGTTCTCCCACCCAGTCGATGATTCGAACACCAGCGCTCTCGGCTGCAGCCTCCGCGCGCGCCTTGGTCAGGTCGATGCTGGTCTGCGAGCTCCAGTTCGATATCACAAGGCCGAGGACCACTGACAGCGGAACCACAATGAGCAAGACAGCCGCCACCACGCGGATGGAGTAGCTCTTGAGCGGATTCGATTGGCGCCAGCTGCCAGGCGTGCGAACAGCGGGCGGCGACGCCTTGATGAGGCGAAGCGGCGGCACTTGGGGGCCAACTAGGAGGTTTGGCGGCGGCCCCCTTCTCAGCTGCATGCGCTTTAACTACGCCGGACCGCCTGTTTTGTCGCCATGGGTGAGCACGGCGCGCCACCCCTCTAAGGGGATGGCTTCCGTGAAGTCACGCATGAATCCGATCGATACGATCTACGTGGCCGAAAGATCCCCGCACGAGTCGCTGGGCGCGTAATCGGCGTCGGTGAAGTCGGGTCCGTGATGGACGTTGACATACCAGCCCGAGCCGGGGATGACGTATGCCGCGGGCACGGTGGTCGTGGCGGTGGCGGCTCCCGACGCGTCAGCGATCACCTGCACCAGGGCGTAAGCGATGCTTCCAGGTTGTGCGCATTTCCCCGCGTGAACATGGGAGATGTGGCTCGAGTTGGGCGGCAACCCGCTCAGCTTGATCGTGACTGTGAAGGAATCGGTCCCCCTCACGATGTTGCCCGAGCCCGAAACACCGCTGTTGTTTTGAGCCAGCATCGTGAAATTGATGCTCGACGTGGGCGGCGCTGCGATCGCGGCTGCGCCACCGCAGGCGGAGATCACGAGAACGCTGACCAGGGCGAGCAGAGAGCCCTTCGGGAGTGGCGCGCGGCGAGTCACGTCCTCTACTTACGTCGCACTTGCCTCCCGCGTCGCCATGGTTCGACCCGGGCTATCGCCCCTATAAGCGGATGGCGCTGAAGAGCGGGCTCTAGAGGCGCCGAAGCTCCGTCGACCGCCGTTTCGACCGCGCCTTTACAGCTCGATCAGTCCCTTGCGCGCTGCTGCGATGACGGCCTGCAGCTTCGAGTGCACCTGCAGCTTTTCGATCACGTGGCGGACGTGCCACTCGACCGTGTGGGGAGCGATCCCGAGACGGCGCGACATTGACGTCGTGTCGAGGCCCTCGGCGAGAAGGTGCAGGATGTCCAGCTCGCGCGGGGTGAACTCGGCCAGGAGCTGCTCGCGCTCCCGTTTCTTGGTCACGACGGCCCTCTGCCGAGCGATCGCGCGGGCGAACAGCTCGACAGGAATCAGCACCTCGCCAGTCGACGCTCTGCGCACCGCTTCGATGATCTGGTCGGCGGTCGCGTCCTTGGTCAGGTAGGCGGTCGCGCCGGCGTCGATCGCGTCAAGGAGCGCCGTCTCGGATTCGTCGGCGCTATGGAAGACGATCGCCGCGTCTGCGTGGGCGAGCTTGATCGTGCGCGCAGCCGCCGGCCCGGTGACGTCCGGAAGCCGGAAATCCATGAGCACGACGTCCGGCTTGTGCTGGGCCACCGATTCCACCGCGGCGGCTCCGGTGCCGGATACCCCGGATACCGCAAGGTCGGGCTGCCCCTCGAGCACCCTGGCGATGGCCGATGCCAGCAGGGGATGGTCCTGGACGATCAGGACCTGGACCCGGCGAGGAGCTGGCTCCACCGCGACGGAGAGATCCGGATTGCGCACCCTGACTACCTTCTGTCTACTTTAAGCCGCAACGGGGAGTTTGGGACTCGGTTTGGCATTACTGTGCGCAACTGTAAAGCGAATGTTTATTCAACGGGCTGTTTTGAACGTATTGGACGCGTGTGGGCAGCCTGCCGGGGCCGGGCTTGTTGGGCACTGACCGGAGATTACGGAGTGAGAGTGAAAGCGGCCTCAAGGGCTCCAGCAAGCCAGGGCCTCTCTTATTCTTGGGCGCACCGATGGACCCGGCTGCGGAAGACATCTACTTCGATATGCCGGGCGTCGCCTCGGTCAGGTGGGACGAGCCCGGCCAGCTCGTCCTGGTGGAGTGGCGGGGCTGGGCCAACGCGACCGAGTTCTCGGAGCTGCTCGAGGCCGAGATCGTGGCACTCAGGAACCACCACGGCACGCGCATGCTCGCCGATTGCCGGCGGCAGAAAGGCCTGAGCGCGGCGGATCAGGACCGAGCCAACGAAAACTGGCTGCCCAGGGCTCTCGCCGCCGGCCTGCAGCGTTTCGCCGTGGTGGTTCCGTCCAGCGCGCTCGCGGCGGCGAACCTCAGGGAGAGGCTCGGCAAGGTTCGGCCCGGGGCGCTCGAGCTCGCGTATTTCGCCACTCCGGAAGCGGCGCGGGACTGGTTGGGCCACTGATCGTGAATAAGTGACTGAGAAAACGGCCTGAGGGGTGCCCGACAGCGGGGGCTCTCTTATCCTTGGGCGCATCCATGGACGCTGCCTCCCACGATGTCTACTTCGATGTTCCAGGTGTCGCGTCCGTCCGTTGGGATGAGGACAAGCAGCTCGTACTCGTGGAATGGCAAGGTTGGGCGAACGCCACCGAGTTCTCGGAGTTGCTCGAAGCTGAGATCACGGCGCTCAGAAAGCACCACGGCACGCGCATCCTCGCGGACTGCCGGCGCCAGAGAGTGCTGAACCCGGCAGAACAGGACCGAGCCAACAAGGTGTGGCTTCCCCGGGCTCTTGCGGCGGGACTGCAATGCTTCGCGGTGGTTGTTCCCTCGAGCGCGCTCGCGGATCTGAACCTGAAGGCGAGCCTCGCCAAGGTTCCGGCCACTGCGCTGAAAGTTGCCTATTTCGCCACCCCCGAAGAAGCCAGGGACTGGTTGGGCCGCTGAGCGTGGAGAAGGACGTGGTGCTTGCCATCCTGGGAGCCTCTGCCGCCCTGGCCGGATTCGTACTCGTCTTTCTCGGCGTCATCATCGCCTCGTACCAGTCGTACCCGGGGGGAGTGCCAGCGCAGGTCGTCAAGCCGTACCGCGCCACCGGCGGAATCCTGCTTGCGACATTTGCGTTGTGCCTGCTCGCGGTCCTGGTATGCCTTGGCTGGTTGGTCGGCGGCGGTCCCGGCGACATCTATGGCGTGACAGTGGCCCTGTTCGTGGTGGAGGTCGTCGGAGTCTTCGCTGCAGCGCTCTGGACTACTCGCATGGTTCTATGGAACTGACATGGCGCTGACTCAAAAGAAGCTGCAGGACCTGAAGGATGCGAGCCTGACCACCCTCCTGCAGGACGACATGGGCGCCTGGAAGGCGAAGGCTAAGCACGCCTACACCGCGACGCACGCTTATATAAAGGAGATACGGCCGGACGACGTCACCGCCCTGCTCATCGCCGAGCTGGAGGTGACACCGGAGTTCAGAAACTACCTGGCGAAGAAGAAGCTCAAGCAGAAGTACTGGTCCGAGTGGTTCGCGGAGCTTATCGTTGATCGTGTCTGGTCGGAGTTGAATGGAGGATGAGGTTGGCCAAGGATCCATCGGAGCAGGCGAAGCAGTTCATCGACGCGTCGTTGCGGGGCCGGGCCCGGCGCCCGAGCAAGGCGTCGTACACAAAGGCGATCAGGCTGGCGCGTGAGGCGATCGAGGAATTGAGCCTGGTCGCGCGCCGCGCGCGGCAATCACCCTCCCGCTAGAGGCCGCGCCTCTAGAGCTCTCCCCGAACCAGCGCGGCCCCTTTGGCGAGCGCCGACAACTTTCCGAAGGCTTTTTCGCGCGACAGGTACTTCATGCCGCAGTCCGGCGCCAGGATCAACCGGTCGGCGTCGACGAACTCGAGGGCCTTCCGGATCCTGGCCGCGACGGCCTCCACCTCCTCGATCGGGCTCTCGTCGGCCAGGTTGATCACCCCGACGATCAGAGTCTTGTTGCGCAGCGACTTCAGCACGGACAGGTCGACATTTTGCTGCGCCGATTCGAGCGAGATCTGCTTCGCTGAAACGCCGGCGAGCTGCTCGAGGAACGGGTAGCCGTTCGGCCTTGAATGCACGATGTGCGCGTAGCCGAAGCACGTGTGCAGGGCCGTCGTTCCCGAGATACCTTCGAGCGCGCGGTTGATCGCCTTGATCGCATACCGTTCGGCCTTTTCGGCTCGCGCCTGCAGGTACGGCTCATCGAGCTGCACCACGTCCGCGCCGGCGGCGAACAGGTCGCGGACCTCCGCGTTGACCGCCTCGGCGAGCGCCATCGCGAACGCCTCTTCGTCGTGGTAGTAGTTGTCCTGGGCCTGCTGAGACATTGTGAAAGGGCCGGGCAGGGTCGCCTTGATCGGGCGGTCGGTGTTCGCCCGCAGGAACTTCACGTCCCGCACTTCGACGGCACGGATGCGGCGAATCGGACCGACCACGCGCGGCACCGGATTGGGATGCCCGGTGCGGTCCAACGCGGTGCCTGGATTGTCGAGGTCCATACCTTCGAGAGCGGTGGCAAAGCGGTTGGAGTAGCTCTCCCGCCGCACCTCGCCGTCCGTGATGATGTCGATGCCTGCTCGCTCCATGTCGCGGATGGCGACGACCGTCGCATCGTCTTGCGCCTGCTCCAGGACGTTTGTGGGGACGCGCCAGATTTCGAGCGCTCGCGTACGCGGCGGCAGCCGGCTTCCCAGGATGGCGCGGTCGACCAGCCAGTCGGGCTGCGGGTAGCTGCCGACCACCGTCGTCGGCAGGATGGGCGCCACCTGAAGAGGGTATCGCGCATCATGTGTCCCGAATGGAGGCAAGAGGCAACCGGCTCGTGGGGGATACGTGTGACCGCGACTGGATCTGGGAGCGCGAGATCGAAACCGCGAGCGCCGAGGACTCCTTCCGGCTCGCCGCGGGCGCGTGGGAGCGGCAGTTCCGCCGGCTGAAGGAGTCCTCTTCTTTCTATGCGCGCAAGTTCCGCGAGGCCGGGCTCGGCTCATCGTTCGTCGGCCTCGGCGACCTGAAGAACGTGCCGCTCACGAGCAAAGCCGAGTTCAAGACCGCGCTCGACGAGGACCCTCCATTCGGCAGCAACCTGTGCGTCGAACCAAACCTCGTCAAGCGCATCTATCAGACGAGCGGCACCACCGGCTCGCCGAACATCCTCGCGCTCACGCGAGCCGACATGGAGACCTGGACCGTGATGGGCACCCGCACCTACTACGCCACCGGCATCCACGAGCACAGCAGCGTGCTCAGCACTTTCGGGGCCGGACCATTCGTCGCGGGTCACACGCATTTCGCTCTCTTGCGGATCGGCTCGCGCACCATCCCGGTGGCGCCCGGCGACACCGAGCGCGTGCTGTTCTCCCTTCGCGCCGGCGTCGCCGACACCTTGCTGGCGACCGCCTCTTTCGCGCAGTACCTGGCCAACCGGCTGGAGAAGACTGACGATGAGCCGAGCGCGATCCCGCTGACCCACATCGTCACGGGTGGCGAGCCTGGCGGCGGCATCCCGGCCATCCGCGACCACATCGAAAGGGTGCTCGGGGTCACGGTGACGGAGGTCATGGGGATCGGCGACGTCGCTCCTTCTCTGTTCGGCGAGTGCCCGCACCAGCAGGGCATGCACTTCTGCGGCATGGGACACGTGTGGCCGGAGCTGATCGACCCGGAGACACTCGAGCCGATGGCGATCGAGGCCGGCGCGGTCGGTGAGCTCGTGTACACGGCCCTGACCCGTGAGGCGATGCCGGTGGTGCGCTTCCGGGGCGGGGACATCGTGCGCATCGAGGGAACTTCATGTGCATGCGAGCGCACGACTTTCCGGATGCGCGTCCTCGGGCGCCGAGACGACATGTTCATCGTGCGCGGAGTCAACGTGTACCCGGCCGCGATCCTCTCGGTGGTCGGCGAGTTTCGCCCCCGCGTCACCGGCCGCGCTCGAGTCGTCAGAAAGAAAGGCGAGGTCTCTGTGACGCCGCCGGTGCCTATCGAGGTGGAGGTCGCCGATGGACACGAGTCCGATCCGAAGCTGGTGGCCGCGCTCACCGAAGCCATCCACACCAAGCTGGTGTTTCGAAGCGTGGTCACGCTGGTGCCCGAGGCCGAGTTTGGCGAGGCCGGTTATAAGACCAGGCTGACCGTGACCCATGAGTAAGAAGCTCAAGTCCGAAATGGGCTGGAGCACCGCCGATCGCATCGTCGTACGCGGGCATGACCTGGTCGAGGACCTGATCGGGAAGGTTTCCCTGGGCGACATCGCGTTCCTCGAGCTGAAAGGCCGGCTGCCGACCAGGCAGGAGTCGATCGTTTTCAATGCCATCACGGTGACGCTGGTCGAGCACGGCATGACGCCGAGCGCGATCGCTGCGCGGCTCACATATTTCGGCGCGCCGGAATCACTGCAGGGCGCCGTCGCCGCGGGACTCTTGGGCATGGGCGATCGCTTCGGCGGCTCGGCGGAAGCCGCGGCCCGCATGCTGCAAACCGCGCTAGCAGACCCCCCTCTCCCCGCAGGGGAGAGGGTCGGGGAGAGGGCCGAGAGAGAAGCTCTAGACCTGAGGGCGATCGCAAGCAGCATCGTCAGCGATCACAAAGCAAGCAAACAGCCAATCGCCGGCCTCGGTCATCCGGTCCACAAGCCGGTGGATCCGCGCACGGCGAAGCTCTTCGAGGTGGCGGCCGAGAACGGCCTGTCCGGCCGCCATGTGGAGTTGATGCAGCTCATCGGTGACGAGGCGACGCGGGCCTTTGGGCGCGAGCTGCCCGTCAACGCGACTGGGGCCATCGGCGCCATCTCGAGCGAGCTGCTGATTCCGTGGCGAGTCTGCCGGGGCCTGGCCGTGATGGCCCGCGCCATCGGCCTGGTGGCGCACATCCAGGAGGAGATCGACGAACCTCTGGCGGCTGAGATCTGGTCCCGGATAGAGGGCGAATCCTCAAGCCACAATCGTCCGGGTACGGACTAAACTCAAAGACATTCCATTGCCTGCGAGCCTGCCCGGCATTCACCACGTCACATCGATCACGGGCGACGTGCAGAAGTGCGTCGACTTCTACGTCAGCGTGCTCGGTCTGCGTTTTGTCAAGAAGAGCATCAACCAGGACGTCCCGGACACCTATCACATCTATTTCGGTGACAACGTCGGATCGCCCGGGACTGCGATGACGTTCTTCGGCTGGCCCGCGTGGCCCGACCGCAGGGCGGGGAGCGGGCAGGTCACCACGGTTTCGTTCGCGGTGCCCGCCGGCTCGCTGGACTTCTGGAGCGACCGCCTCGCCAAGCTCGGGGTGGAGTCAAGCCGGACCAGCCGGTTCGGAACGGACGCCCTGGTGCTTGCGGACATCGATGGCATCGAGCTCGAGCTCGTCGGCGACGTCTCTCCGAATTTCCGATGGATTCCCTGGCAGGACAGCCCGGTGGATCGCGACCACGCGATTCGCGGCTTTCACTCCGTGACGATGACCGTGCCTGAAGCCACCGAGACCATCGAGCTCCTGGTGAAGACGATGGGCTTTCGCAGGTCCGGCCAGGAAGGTCGACGCACCCGGTTCGAGACAGGCGATGGGGGACAGGATTCGATACTCGACGTGGTCGAATCGCCCGAAGGACCCGAGGGCGAGGAGTCGGTCGGTACGGTGCACCATGTCGCCTGGCGCGCGTCTGATGCGGCACACCAGGCCGAGTGGCGCGACGCGCTGGTCAGTGCCGGGCGCAACGTCACTCCGGTGATCGAGCGCTACTACTTCAAGTCCATTTACTTCCGCGAGCCGGGCGGAATCCTGTTCGAGATCGCCACCGACGGACCGGGGTTCACGGTCGACGAGCCGGTCGAGGCACTGGGCTCGACGCTCAGCCTGCCGCCCTGGTTCGACGTCCGGCGCGACGTTCTCGACGAAACCCTACCGCCCATCGTCGTACCGACCACGGCGACGACTGGCGCGGGGCACTGATGCGCAGCTTTCCGACCGTGGTCGCAATTTCGCCTCTGGGAGGGGAATGAATTTGATGAGCACAGCAGTCATCGCGCCGGTCAACCCGATGTCGGCCGAAGGCAAGGACACGGTCATGAGCGTCATGCGCAGGGACCGTGCGAACTTCATCCGCATGGTCTCCGACCCGAAGAACTGGAACGTTCAAACCCGTTGCACCGAGTGGGAGACGCGCGACCTTGTCGGTCACATGATCGACGTCCTCGAGGGTTACTTCAAGAATTTCGATGCGGCACGGAACGGCGGCGAAACTCACGCGCTCGGTCTTCCCGTGATGGCCGAGACGTTGAACGACCATGCCAAGGACTTCCGCAAGCTGTCACGCGATGAGGCGATCGCGCGCTTCAAGAAAGACGCTGAGAAGTTCGATGGGATGCTCGAGGCGCTGACCCCGGACGAGTGGACCGGGATGATGGTCAACCATCCCTATTCCGGTCCGGTCCCGGCCGGTTTCTACGGGACGTTCCAGATCATGGACTACGGCGTCCACCCGTACGACATCGAGTACGGCCTAGGCAACAAGCTCGCGACCATCGATGAGGCGACGGCCGGTTTGATCCTGCCCTTCGCCTTCATCTTCTGGCAGTACCAGGTCGACCAGAAGGCCGCCGCCGGAGCCGACTTCAACTACGGGATAGACGTCGCGGGCCCATGGGGCGGCAAGTGGCGCGTCACGGTCAAGGACGGCAAGTGGACACCGGAGCCCGAGAAGGGCAACTTCGAAGGGGCTGACGCCCTGTTCACCTTCGACTCGCCGCAGGATCTCGTGCTGACGTTCTTCGGCCGGTACCCGGGCGGCTCGGCCACCGGCGACCCCGAGGTGATCCACAAGATTCGCCACCTGCACTTCTCCATCTGATCCGAAGCACTCTCTGGGCGGCGGACCTGAAGGATTCAGGTCCGCCTAAAACCTCCCCGCTCGCCGGGGAGGTCGGCCCGTTCTTTGGGGTCCCCGCGAAGTCGAAGACTTCGTGGGGTAAAGCGCCGGGTGGGGGGGACCGGATTGCATCCGTGGTCGAAATCAGAGAGATCGATTCGATCACGGCGCCTCTGCTCGCGGCCGCCATGCGCGACGAGGGCGATCTCGTCGCAACTCGCCTGGAACGAGGCTGTCGCTGCTTCGGGGCGTGGATTGGCGACGAGCTGGCTGGATACAGCTGGCTTTCGACACGGGCCGAATGGATCGGTGAGCTAGAGCTGACGATCACACCGCCCGCGGGCGAGGGTTATATCTGGAACTGCGTCACGCTCCCCGCTCACAGGAGGCTGGGTGTTCTGCGCGCATTGCTGGCCACGCTGAAAGGACAGGCTCAGGCGGAGAAGTTCAGCCGGCTCTGGATCGGAAGCGTCGCGATTCCCGCCGAGAGGGCATTCGGGCCGTCAGGCTTCACGCCCGTCCTGCTGTTCGCCAGCGAGCTGATCGTCGGGTACCGCTGGCTGCACGTCGCACAGGTCGAGGGCGCCGACCCGGCCCTCGCCGCAGCAGCCCATCAAGTCATGGGAGTGCCTTCGGGCAGGTTCCTGCGCCTATCGCAGCCGCGGCGCCACTAGCCCGCGGGGTTCGCACCTCCGGTGGCGAAGTAGCTCACGCAATCTCCCGGGGTTTTGCCCGACTCAGTTATCTCCGCCGGCGTGGCTGGCGGTGAACTTCACCGCGGGGATGAAATTCTGCGACGCATCGAACCAGCACGCGCTCGAAGGTGAATCGAGTCGCATCGTTCCCACGCCCGCTGCACCGTTGTCGCAGTAATCGCCGGCGTAGACCGCGTTTTGGTAGACGGTGTTCGGGAACGGCTTCGATCCGACCACGACACTCGGCGCGAGGCCGATGTTCAGCGAGTCGTATGGACACCCACCCGAGCTGTTGTAGCACGTGGCCCCGTTGCCGATCGGGTTGGGACCGTAGTGGCTCGTGTTGTAAGCGATGCCGTAGACGACAGTGTCAGGCAGCACCACGCGCCGCGAGCTGAAGTCGAACGTGACGTTGACAGCCAGTCCGTTGAAGCAGCCCTGCGAGCCGTCGAGCCAGCGACCGCCAGTGCAGTTCGCGCTGTCAGTCGAGGGCCGGTATGGAACGTCGAACGATTGCGTCCTGGTCGCGATGAAGGCTCCAGCGGTGTTGTTCGCGCCAGGGCTGTAGATGTTGAATGTGATAGGCAGGCTGAAGGTGGCCCCCGGGGTGGTCGAGCAGTCGGCGGTGTACCAGCGCCCCGCCTGGCATCCCCAGCTGCTGAGCGTGACCGTCACCTGCTTGAGGGTGCGGGTGTTGTCCGCGAACGTCACCTCGTCACCGAGCTCGGTGAAGCTGTAAGCCTCGGCCCCGACGCTGGGCACGTTGCCAGGCAGCGGGGTCACCGTGCTGTCGTAGATCACGTGGCCCCCGGCCGCAAAGACGGCGGGGCCCATCGCAGCCGCCGCAAGCGCAACCGCGATCGGGACAAGCAGAAGAAATCGCCTCATTGTTCACACCCCTTAAGTTGGCCGGCTTCGGACCCGTGAAGCAAGCACGAGCATGCGGCCTGGAGGTCCAGGTGTCAACCAACGGGTTAACGCCGCGAGAGCAGATTCAACTGAGACACTGAGCGCGTGCGAGTCGCCGCAGCGCTGATGGTGGCCATCGTGGCCGGCCTGCACGTGTACATCCTGGTGCTCGAGATGTTCTTGTGGCGGACCCCCTTCGGGCGACGCACGTTCGGGACGACACAGGAGGTCGCCGATTCTTCCGCGGTGCTCGCGGCCAACCAGGGCCTCTACAACGGCTTCCTCGCGGCCGGGCTTTTCTGGGGACTGATCGCCTACGGCGTGGTCTCGGGGCGAGCGATCCTGACTTTTCTCCTGGCTTGCGTCATCGTCGCGGGCCTGTATGGAGGAGCCACCGTAAATCGACGAATCGTGTTGGTCCAATCGCTTCCCGCGGCGATCGCTGCCGCCCTCGTCTGGCTGTCTTGAATCAGAGCGCGGCCAGGTAGACCTCCAGCAGGTCTTCGGCGGGGTATTTTCCCGCCAGCTCATCCGCTGCCTTGCGCAGCTCCGGTTCGCCGATGCCGTAGGCGGCGATGTGCTGAGGCAATCCGAGCGACTTGATCAATCCTTGAACCCGCGCGGCTGGGTCGTGGCCTGTCGCCGCACTCAGCAGCGCCACGCGCTCGGGCATGCGGGCTTGGTAGTAACGCAGCACGTGCGGCAGCAGCAGGCACGACGTCACTCCGTGCGGGATGCCGTAGCGGGCGCCGATCTGCTTGCCCATCACGTGGCTCAACCCGCCTGCTGAAGGCCCGGGCAGCGTGAAGGAGAACCATGCGGCGAGCTGGTTCTCGGTCCGCACGCTTATGTCGGAGGGTTCCGCTTTTGCCCGGGGCAGCGAATCGAAAAGGCGGCGGATCGCCTCCAGCGCCATCACGTCCGAGAACGGATGCAACCCGTCGGCGAGGAAGCCTTCCACCGCGTGATCGAGCGAGCGGATCCCCGTGGACAGCCAGAGGGCCATCGGCGTGGCCATCGTGAGCTCTGCATCGTAGATCGCAGCATCGGGCAGAAGACGTGGGTCGCGCAGGCCGGCCTTGTTTCCCGCATCGTCGGTGTACCCGGCGCCCGCCGCGAGCTCGGCGGCCGAAAGCGTGGTCGGCAGCGCGACGTGGGGCAGACCACGCGCTGCGCGTCCGTCACGGTCAGCGAGCTTGACCGCGAGCATCTTGCCCGCGTCGATCGGGCTGCCGCCGCCGACGCTCACGACTCCGTCGACCTCCGCGTCACCGGCCATTCGAATCGCCGCCTCGACCTGCGTCATCGGAGCGTGCTGGCTCACGACCACGGTCACCGCGACCCGCGCGTCCCCGAGGGCGTGCTGCACGACGCTCAGCAGGCGCTCTTCCGCAACAAGCGAGCGCGTGGTGACGAGCGCGATGCGGTGAGTCTCCAGGCGCGCAAGCTCCGCGCCCAGCACGGATACCGAGCCCGGCCCCCAATGAATGAGTCGCGGGTTGGAGTACGCGAAGAGCCCGTTCACGCCGTGGTCATACTACGGACGAGATGATCTCCCCACACAAAGGTGCGCCTCTGCTCCAGGCCGGGGAGGTGTTGGGCAAAGCGCGTGCGGCCATGATCATGCTCCACGGTCGCGGCGCGTCAGCCGAGGACGTCATGACCATAGCCGCCGAGCTCCTTCAACCTGGCTTCGCATATCTGGCCCCGCAAGCCGCGGGCAACGCGTGGTATCCGAACCCCTTCACCGCCCCACTGGAGTCCAACGAGCCCTACCTCAGCTCCGCGCTCGAGACGATCGAAACCTTGCTGGCCAAGGTCGAAGAAACCATCCCGGCGCAGCGGGTGATCCTGCTCGGCTTCTCGCAAGGAGCCTGCCTCACGCTGGAGTTTGCGGCTCGGCACGCGCGCCGTTACGGTGGGGTTGTAGGGTTCACCGGGGGCTTGATCGGACCAGCCGGCACGCCGCGCGACTACCCGGGTAACTTCGATGCAACGCCAGTCTTCATCGGCAGCAGCGATGTCGATCCGTATATCGGCAAAGACCGGGTGCTGGAAACGGGTGAGGTGCTGAAGCGAATGGGCGCGCAGGTCATGGTGCGCCTGTACCCCGGAATGGGCCACACAGTCAATCAGGACGAGATCGACGCGGTGAGGGAGATCGTCGAGGCGATCTAGTCCCGTTTGGCGGGAGCGTTCTCGTAGAGCGTCGAAATCGCCGACAGGTCCAGCTCACCCGAAGTTTCCGCCGCTTTCTCAAACAGCTCCTTCGTCTTCGCGGTGAGCGGCGTTGCAGCACCCTTTCTCTTGAAGAGATCCGAAGCAAGCTCGAGGTCCTTCACAGCGTCCCGCAACGCGAACGTCACTGGCTCGTAGCGGTGCTCGATGAAGCCTGCCTTGCGAGAGATCAATGCAGGCGCGACACGGCTGAGCACTGCGAAGACATCCTCGGCGTTGAGCCCTGCCGCCCTGCCCGCGGGTTGCAGCTCCGCCGCGAGGGCGTTGACGCCCGCGATCATGCTGTTCGCGACGAGCTTCAACGACGCGGCGCTGCCCAGGTCACCCACCAGGCGCACCTCGCCGAGAGCCTCGAGCACCGGCCGGGCGCGCTCGATCGCCTCCTTGTCGCCTGCAGCGAGGATGAGCAGCTTTCCCGCCTCGACCGCACCAATGCTCCCGAGCACTGGCGCCTCGACCAGGCGCGCTCCCCGCTTCTCGATGTGCGGCGCAATTTCAGAGGTGATGGCTGGGCCGGCGGTACTCATCTCCACGAACACCTGACCTTTGGCGGCCATCGCAGCTCCGCCGTCCCCGAGATATGCGGCGCGAATCGCGCCGGCATCGGTAAGCATCGAGATCACGACCTCGACCCCTTCCACGGCCTCTGCCGGCGTCGCGGATACCCGACCCACCCCAACGGCTTCTGCGCGCACGCGCGTGCGGTTCCAGAGCGTGAGCTCATGACCTTCCGACTTGAGCCGCCGCGCCATCGCGCCGCCCATCTTGCCTGTCCCGAGAATCGCCACCCGCATCAGAGACTCCTTATTTTCAATCTGCGCGGCGCGTGGCGGCTAGGCCTTCTTCTCGGCCTCCTCGCCTTCCTCTCCATGCTCGACGATGTCGCCTTCCTGAAACAACACCTCTTTGAGCACGGCGCGCCACTTCGCTTTGCGCCGCGAGAGGAATTCCAGCGCCATGGCGAAATGCTTGAACTCCTCCGACTGCGCGTCGGTCATGATCGCCTTGGCCTGGGCATCGCGTTCGAGCGAGATGCGCTGCTCGTACCAGCCGATCGCTTCAGCCTCTTCTTGCAGGGACGCGACCACGCGCGCAAATGTCCGTATCTCCTGGCTCAGCTCACCCGGCGGTTCGTGATATTGGTCGGTCGGCATGTTTTCTCCCCCTTTGGCCACATTCTGCCGCCCAGCAAGGAATCGCGGCAAGTCGGATTAAATAGCGCAGTGGGAAACATCCTGATCTACATCCTGGTCGGGCTGATCGCGGGTTTCCTGGCCAGCCGGGTGGTCACGGGGAAGGGCCGGGGTTGGTTCTGGGACATCGTGATCGGCATCCTTGGCGCCATCTTTGGGAACTGGCTGGCCGACCTGCTGCACATCTCGATCGGCTTCGGCATCTTCGGCCAGATCGTCATCGCCTTCGTCGGCGCCCTGATCCTGCTGCTGATCTGGCGTCTGCTGTTCCACCGCCGGGGGAAATAGCCCGGCCCGCCATTCCTTTCTAGTCGTCGATGGATTACGGGCGCCCGGTCAGCTTCGGTTGGTTCATCAACCCTGTCGCGCTGGCTGAGCATTGCGAGGCGGTCGCCAAATCGAGGTGAACCATGCGGACCTCGTGGCCCTGATCGAGGACGGGGTCGCCGAACGCGGCGGCCGTTGGGCCGACCTTGGCTCAGGCGAAGGAAATTTCACGCTGGCGTTGGCGGACCTGATCGGCCCGGGGTCTCACATTACCGCGGTCGATCGCGATGCCGGCGCTCTCCGGCATGTCGTGCGCGACAGGTTTCCAGGGGTCGAGATCGAGACCGAGGTGGGGGATTTCACACGCCCGTTGCCAATCGCGAATCTCGATGGAATCGTGATGGCCAACTCGCTTCATTTCGTCAGGGACAAGGCGCCAGTGCTCGAGTCGGTGCGCAAGCTGCTCCGGCCAGGAGGCACGCTGATCGTCGTCGAATACGGCACCGATCGCGGCAACCCGTGGGTGCCGCACCCGTTCTCGTACGAGAGGTGGGAGAAGATGGCGGCCCAGGCAGGGTTCGTAAAGACCCGACTCCTACGAACCATCCCAAGCCGCCACACCGGAAGCATGTATGCCGCCGCGAGTGAATCGCCACGGCCCGATTAGAAAAGTCACCTCCCCGCTCGCCGGGGAGGTGGCCCGAAGGGCAGGTGGGGGGCCCCGCTAACTAAAAGACCTGGGACTGAGTTTCCGCCTGCTGACCTGCGTGCCGGCGCCGCCGCCGCCACATCCGCCCGATCATCACCCGGTTGTCGGCGCCGGAACGCCCGCCACCGCCTGGGTTGAATCGCTTGGTCACGCCGCCGAGCTTGGCGCCCCACGTGACGTACTTCTTGAACCGCTCCTCAGCCTCCTGGGCGATTCCGATCCGCTCCCCTCGCGTCTCCTCGCGGAAGCGGGCGATACGGCCGGCCGCGGCGCCTTCCTTCTCTTCAGGCGTGGACCCGACGTTCTTCAGCTCGGGAAGAGTCCCGAGGACCACGATCTGGTCATCCTCCAGTGTGACCTCCGATCCCGTGAACCAGCCGTCCGGGAGCCTGCCGGCAAACCAACCTTTGATCGATCCGAACTCCTTTTCATCCATGCGTTACATGATTACACTGTATAAGATGCCTTGTCAAGCTGGTTTTCGTAAGCTGCGGTCCAGATGGGAATGACGCCGCCTGGCGGCCACGGGCCGGTGATCTGGTGGGGCGGTTGGGGACGAGGCCGGCGCAAACCGGAAACCGGGTCTGCCAACAGCGGTTTGACGGGCGATCCCACGCTCGAGCCGCCTCAGCTGCCTGAAGGTCCAAAGGATCTCCGAGGCAGGTGGGAGAGCCTGAAGCAGTCGGTTGCGGGCACCACTGCGGCCCTGCCGCAGGTGCTTCGTTTGGTCTGGGAGGCCAGCCGCCCGACCACCATCTCGCTCTTCATCACCACGGCGCTCGCTGGGCTCGTGCCAGTCATCTCAGCCGGCATCTCGATGATGCTGATCAACTCCGTCGTCCAGGGGTTGACGATCAACGTCACACACCGGGCGGACCGTATCCACTTGAACAGTCTTGGCGTGCCTTGGCTGCCGGACCTGGTCTACACCAGCGTGGGCATGATCGTCTTCATCGCCGTGCTCCAGCTGGTGGTCTTCGCGTTCAGCGCGCTTCTCAATACCCTTCGCAACATCAGCCAGCAGCTGCTGCAGAACTCGGTCTCTATGCGGATCCAGCTGATGGTGATGGAGAAGGCCGCGTCGCTCGACCTCCAGTTCTACGAAGACCCCGCCTCCTACGACCTGCTGCGGCGGGCGCAGAACGATTCGATCAACCGCCCTGTATTGATGATCGCGACCGTGTTCGGTCTCTTCCAGACCGTCCTGACCTTCATAACGATGATCGGAGCGCTGGTGGTAATCAGTCCTCTGCTGGCGGCGATCTCACTTGTCTCGCCTGTCCCCGCGTTCATCGCCGACACGCGATATGGGTGGCGCGGCTACAACATCGCGCGCTGGGGCTCGCGCCTGCTGCGCCGGATGAACTACATGGTCACGCTCGTGACGACCGACTCCTTTGCCAAGGAGGTGAAGCTGTTCGGGCTCGGCGGGTATTTCATCGAGCGCTATCGTCTCATCGCCAGCGCGTTTTACAGTAGCCAGCGCTCCCAGCTCGTGCGCCGGTATATGACCGGCTTCGCGCTTGGCAACATCAGCACGATCGTCACCACGGTCACCTACGTGTACGTCGCGCTCCTGGCGATCGCCGGCAAGCTGACGATCGGCCACCTGAGCTTTTACACACAGGCTGCGACGCAGGTCCAGAACTCGATCCAGAGCATTCTCAGCGGCTTCTCCGGAATGTATGAGCACAACCTCTACCTCAACAACCTCTATGAGCTGATGGCGAAGGAGCCGACGATGAAAGTGCCAGCTCAACCGATCGCGGTGCCGGAGAAGCTGCGTGGAGAGATCCGATTCGACCACGTGACGTTCGCCTACCCAGGCGCTGAGACGAGCGCCCTGACCGACCTCACGTTCACGGTCGCAGCGGGGGAGACCCTGGCCGTGGTCGGACGAAATGGTGCTGGCAAGACGACGCTCTTCAAGCTCATCTGCCGGCTTTACGACCCCAAGGAAGGTCGGATCCTGATCGACGGCATCGACATACGGGACTTCGAACCAAACGAGCTCCGCCGGCAGATCGGCGCGATGTTCCAGGACTACGTGGACTACCAGGCGACCGCCGCCGAGAACATCGGGCTCGGCAACGTCCCGGAGATCGCCGACCGTGAAGCAGTGGTGAGCGCCAGCAAGCAGGCAGGATCTGACGAGCTGATCGCGAACCTGCCCGAGGGTTACGACACCGCCCTCGGTAAATGGTTCGACGCCGGCGTCAACCTGTCCGGAGGCGAGTGGCAGAAGGTCGCGCTCGCGCGCTCGTTCATGCGCGAGGACGCAAGGATCCTGCTGCTCGACGAACCGACTTCGGCGCTGGACGCGCAGGCCGAGTACGACCTGTTCGAGCGCCTGCGCTCGCTCACGCATGGGCGCACAGCGGTCTACATCTCGCACCGCTTCTCGACCGTGCGGAGGGCGGACCGCATCATCTTCCTCGAACACGGGCGCCTGGCTGAGGAGGGGACGCACCAGGAGCTGATGCGCCTCGACGGACGATACGCGCGGCTTTTCCGGATGCAGGCGGCGGCGTACACCGGCGAGGACGTCGTTCCAGAAGAAATCGCAAGCCCGGGATAGTCCAAAGCACTATCGTTCCGCCGTGCACCATCGGGCGCCGGCGATCGCCGGGGCGATTCTCGGCGTCGCGACCGCCGCCGCCTACCTGGTCGGAGCGAATCGCTCGTACGGATATGACGCGGCGGCGACGTTCGCCAACTTCGTGGCCACGCCATCGCTGTGGGACGCGTTTGCGATTCACTCGGTTCTGCCGACCGTCCCGATCAAGAGCGTCGCCTCCAACGACCACGTGCTGCTCTCGCTCCTGAGCCATCTCATCTATTCGCTGACCGGGTCGCGCTCAGAGGTCGTCTATCGCCTCGCTCCCGCGCTCGCGGCCGGGGGAACCGTCGGCCTGACAACCACCGTGCTGAGCCGTCGCTTCGGACTGGTCGCCGGGATCTGCGCGGGGTTGTTCATCGCCACGGATCCGCTTTTCGTTGAGAACAGCCGCGATCTGCGCGGCTACAGCCTCGCGGCGCTCGGCGCCGTCCTGGCGACACTCATTCTCAGCGGCCGGGGGACTCGCTGGCGCCTGGTCGCGTACGCCCTGGTCATGGGGCTGGCCATCGCGGCTCAGCTCTTCGCAGCCGTGGTGCTGCTCATGCACGTCGCCTGGATCGCCACCCGCGGATCCTGGCCCGAGCTCCGGGAGCTCGCGCCGGCGTGGATCGTGGCCGCTGCGATTGGGGCGGCCGCCAACGCGAACATCCAGGTCATGGAGCTGTTCCAGCACGGCTACCCGCCCAGCATTTTCTATGCGGACTTTCCGCGCGACCTCGTCTTCTTCCTCGTCGGGGCTCCGGTGCTGCTGCCGCTCGGCCTGTGGCTGTCGACTGGTGCGCTTGGGCTTTGGACGCTGCGTCGCGAACGGTGGCTGTGGCCCGCGATCGCCGTCGTGGCGGTGGTCGTCGCCGTCCTCTGGTTGGGTCTGCGACCGGCATTCCTGTATCCGCGCTTCTTCATCTTCCTCATCCCCGCGTGCGCGTACCTCATGGCGTCCGCGACCGCGCGCTGGAAAGTCCTGGCGCCTGTGGTTGTGGCCGGAGCCGTGGTGGCGGCGATCACACAGGTTCCCGGTTGGACCCAGGACCCCCTCGCGTTGCCGCAGGCGGCGGTCGCGGTGGAGCGGATTCACGGCGCCGGAGGTCGCGCCTGCGTGATCCACATCGACGAGCAGGTTCTGGCTGCCTACACGAGCGACTTTGCGGTCGTCTCCACACCCGACCAACTCGCGGGATGCGACGCGGTTGTCGTCGTCAGCTGGAATGTCGACCTGGCGCTGCGGGACCTGGCTGCCCAGGAATTTCCGCACGCGACGATGCTGGGTGCGTACTACCCGGCCGTCGTCCTGGAGAGGTGAGCGAGCTAAGGGCGGAGGCCGCTCGGGGTCATCTGCAGGACCCGCACGGCACGGCCACGCATCCGGTCACAACGCCAGCAGAAGACGACGGCGTCGATGCCCCCGGGCAGGATCCCCTTCAGCAGTACCTCACGCTCTTTTTGATGGAAAAACCAGCAGATGAAGAAGTGCATCAAGCCGGAAGAAGCTATCACGGGGTTGCCGACAAAGCAAAGGAAACTCGGTTAAGAGTTTGTCAAATGGCCCTGTCGAGGCGAGCGGCGAGGATGAAATCGTTGTCGGTGAGGCCTCCGGCGGCATGGGTCGTGAGCCAGATGGTCAGCGACCCGTATGCGAGGAGCAGGTCGGGATGATGGCCCTCCGCCTCGGCGATGGGAGCGATCCGGTTCACCAGCTCGACCCCGGGAATGAAACCTTTGAACTTCACCGTCCTCGAAAGGCGCAGGTGGCCGTCCGCCTCCTCTACGTGCCATCCCGGGACCTGCTCCAGGAGGCGGTCGATCTCTGCTCGAGGGAGTGGGGGAGTGCCCGGTTTGCAGGCCACGCAGTGACGCTCAGCCAGCGGGGTCGCCATCGGTGGATCGTACGCGGCTGGGTAGAATTGTGACTCTCATGGGGCGGCTAGCTCAGTGGGAGAGCGCTCGCCTCACACGCGAGAGGTCATTGGTTCGACCCCAATGCCGCCCACCAGGATGTGGCCCCGTCGTCTAGTGGACTAGGACGCAGCCCTCTCAAGGCTGATATCGGCGGTTCGAATCCGCCCGGGGCTACCATCTCCTCCCTCGCATCTGGACAGCGCAGCATTCACGCTGAGTTTCGAAATCGCTGCCCTGTTCTTGCTGGCGGTTGGCATTCTCTTGTGGACCAGGCCGATCGCCCTGCGGCTGGTCGGGGCTTCCGGGATGCTCGTGGGTTTGGTGCTGTTCGTCACGGGTCTCATCAGTACCGCATCGATTCAGAGTTCGAGCAGCCAAATCGGGTACATGGTATTCAGCCTATGGACCCTCATCGCGGGGATTTACCTCGTGATCCGTCCAGCGCCCACTGCTCGAGCCGCTTGACTGCTCGCCGTTCCATCGCGGTCATCAAGTTTGAGTTTTTGTGCGCGCTGCACGGGATCTTCGGCCCTAGCTGATGAACCTATCGAGTTCGGTCAGGCGGTTCGAATAGTGCCCCACTTGGGCTACTTCGCTCAGCCTTGAGAGGGGCCATGACCAATGCGCCGTGCGCGCGCCCGGCCGGCCGAGCCAAACGGCATGCACCGTGAGTAAGTTTTACTCGCCGAGGAATTCGCGAATCAGGAGCTCAGCGAGCCAGTTTTCGTATCTCCTGCACGGCCAGCCACGTTCGAGCACGAGAGTCCGGTAGACCTCGGGAAGCGTCCATGACACGTAGAGGTCGAGAGCTTGACTTAGGCTCAGGCCAGAACGTAGACGACCCTTCAGCGATTCGAGCAATTCGCTAACCGCTGCCTCTCTCCGCAACATCACACGTCGCCATACGACCGCGACTCGCGGATCGGCACGCGCCGCTTCCTGATAGATGGAGATGATGTCGTACCCAAATTCAAACTGGCGTCGAGTCCAGTGCGCGGCGAGGCGCAGCCGGTTCGCCACCGTCGGTGTCACGAGCGCCTGGCGATGCAAATTCTCGACGTCGCTCGCCGCGATCCAGAGCCGTCGCACTTCCTCGAGAATCGCGGGCTTGTTCCCAAAAGCGGAGTAGATGGTCGGCACTGGAATCCCGGCCGCTTCCGAGATGGCCTCCATGGTGGTCGCGACGTAGCCCTGTTTCGCGAAGAGCCGGCGGGCGGCGCTGGCCACGGTCTCACGCGTCGCCTGAGCTTGCCTGTGCCGATGGGTGGTCATTTGGATCTTGACAGCCACCGCTCCACAGTAGCACTATGACCATCATAGTTTCACTATGACCAGCGAAGGATAACGCCATGTGGAAGATCGAATGTTCCGCCGACACCTCGGCACACCAGGACGCCCTCTGGAAACTGTTAGCCGACGCGGACGGCTGGCCTTCATGGAATCCAGGGCTGGCGACAGCTCACCTCGACGGGCCGCTGCGGAACGGAACGACCGGGCGAACGACACAGGCAGGCGGGCAGAAGGGACACTTCACTGTGCGGGAGCTCGAGGTGGGCACCTACTTCGTAAACGAAGCGAAAGTTCCGGGTGCTGTCCTGTGCTTTCAGCACCGGATCGAGGAAGTTGACGGAGGCCGAAATCGCGTCACCCTTGGGGCCTCAATCGAAGGCCCCATGGCTCCCGTGTGGGGGCTCGTCTTTGGTCGCCAAATCGCCGGTTACATCCCAGTGGCAGTCCGTCAGTTGGTTTCGCGGGCGGAGGGTACGAGCACACCTGCCGTCTAAAGCGTCAGCCAGCGAGACTCGCAGTTCGTCCAGGCAGTTCGAACACCGTCCCGCTGGGGCTACTCCAACAGCTGTTCGACGCTTGGGGCCGACTGCTCCGAGGCCACTCACCGTCGACGTGGGAAGCGGGGTCGGGGGGAAGCGCTCGATACGGCTGCTTGCTCACAAGGGCCTCGTGTGTCCAATATGGGCGCGATGCGAGCAGAGACCAAATACGCGAAGAGCGGCGACGTCTCCATCGCATATCAGGTGGTTGGAGATGGGCCGTTCGACCTCGTGCTTGTCCCCGGCTTCCTCTCCCACATTGAGCTGGCCTGGGAGGAGCCCCGTTTGGCTCGGTTCCTGACCGAGCTCGCGTCCTTCTCGAGATTGATCCGGTTCGACAAGCGCGGCACCGGGATGTCGGATCCGATGCCTGCTGCACCGTCGATCGCAGAACGCATGGACGACATCCGAGCCGTGATGGACGCGACGGGCTCGCAGCGAGCAGCGCTGTTCGGAACGTCAGAGGGTGGGACGTTGAGCCTGCTATTCGCCCTCGCTCACCCTGAGAGGACTCGGGCCCTGATCTTGTACGCGTCCTGGGCACGGCGAGTGGCAGGGCCCGACTATCCCTGGGGACCGGAGCGGGCACAGCTGGAGGTGGGACTGTCGCGGATGGACGCGGCGTGGGCCAACGGAGAGTGGTGGGACCGTTCGAACCCGAGCCCCAACGACGACGAGCGCCACCGCGAATGGTGGGCACGATATCTCCGAACCGCGGCCAGCCCGATGATGGCCCGCGACGTGATCCGGATGAACGCTGAGATCGACCTGAGAGATCGGCTGTCGAGTATGAGCGTTCCGACGTTGATCCTCCACCGCGCCGGCGATACATGGATTGAAGTGGGCCATGGCCGCTACCTGGCCGAGAACATCCCGGGCGCAAAGTATGTGGAGCTGCCGGGTGCCGACCACCGGGCCTGGCTTGGTGACACCGATGTCATCGTCTCCGAGGTCGAGACGTTTCTGCTCGGGCGGCAGCAGCGCCCACGAAGACGAAGTGATCTAGGAGCTTCGGCACTCAGCCGCCGAGAGCGGCAAGTCGCGGTCATGGCGGCGCGGGGTCAGACCGCACCAGAGATCGCCCGGCAACTCTCGCTCAGCGCACGCACAGTCGAGACGCACCTGAGCAGCATCTACACCAAGCTAGGAGTGCGGTCGAAGAGCGAATTGATCAGGCGGTCAAGAGAGCTCGGAGTGTGATCGGCTGACTTCACGCAGTTCGGTACAACTACGGATGTTGTCCAGATACGGCCACCCCAGACTCGACAACATGATTGCAACACGCTTTACGAAAATGGTCGGCTGCGCCCTGCCCATCCAGTTGGCCGCGATGGGCGGCGTCGGCACCACGGAGCTCGCAGCTGCCGTCGCCGCTGCCGGGGGCTTGGGCATGGTGCCGGCTGGAACGGAACCGTCGGAACCGATGTGCGGTGTCAACTTCCTGATGCCGTTCAACCCCTCACTCGATGACATCGCAGCAGCCGCGCGCACCTGCCGCGTCGTGGAGTTCTTCTATGCGGATCCGCGCGAAGATGTGGTGTCGGCCGTGCACGGTGCCGGGGCTCTGGCCGGCTGGCAGGTGGGGTCTGGGGCCGAGGCGGCAGCGGCGGAGAAGGCCGGCTGTGATTACGTCGTCGCTCAGGGCACCGAGGCGGGTGGCCACGTTCGCGGCAAGCTTTCCCTCGACGACGTGCTGGCGCAGGTGCTCTCGTCCGTACGTATTCCTGTGGTCGCAGCAGGTGGAATCGCGACGGCTGAGCGTACCGCGGAGGTCATCAGGTCTGGAGCGGATGCGGTACGGGTCGGCACACGCTTTGTGACTTCGCCGGAATCGGCGGCCCACCCCATCTACGTGCGAATGCTGCTCGCCGCCTCCGCCGCCGACACTGTCCTGACTGAATGGTTCGATGAGGGATGGCCGAACGCGCCACACCGGGTGCTGCGATCCTCCCAGGTTGCGGCCGAGACGTCGGGGTGGAAGGCCGTCTGGCCTCCTTACCGTGACGTTGATCGCTACCCCGGCGACATGGCCATGTACGCAGGCATGGGCGTCGGTGACGTCAAGCTCAGCATGCCCGCGGCCGAAGTCGTAGCGGACCTAGTGCGCCTTCTCTAGGTCTGCGACGCCGTCTACCAGGTGTCCTCGTTGGCCATCAAACACCCCTCGAGTTGGACCAGGTGGTTCGAATCCGCCCGGCGCTACCATCTCCTCCCGCGCATCGAAAAGAGCGCCTGCGCGGGCCCGGCGAGGCTGATATCGGCGGTTCGAATCCGCCCGGGGCTACCACTCCTCACCTCCCGTCACCTAACCGCACGGCTGGCGCCACACGTGCGCATCGTCGCGGTTGGAACGGCTCCGCCGTCGCCAAACGTGCGGAATCGCGTTATCGAGCTTTTTCGCTCGCCCGCCCGCGGACCTCTTTGAGACGGGTCGCGACGAGCTTCCTGACGAGCGTTTTCGGAAGTGGCCGGTCGATCGGGAAATGCAACGACCCCGCCGTGCTCTTGTAGGCGGCCAGATCATCGGACAGCTCAGGGATCACCGAGCCGCTGTGGGGCAGGTAGCTGAGGTGGTTCTTGAAGGCCGCGAAACCCGCGATCACCTTTCCCTCGAGCCGGAACGCAGGCATGCCGTAGGAGATGCATTCCTCGGCGTTCGGGATGATGTCGAGGATCGTCCGCCGCAATTGCTGCAGCGCCGTCCGCTTCTGATCATCGAGCGTGACCAGGTACTCGTCGATCGTCTGAGGTGTCATGTCGTAATTCTGGAGTCCGCGAGCCCTCGAATCGCTTCGATCATCCCGAGGTGGCGGCTCAGATGTTCGAGATAGATGAGGGCGTTGTCGAGCTGCGTGTCGGCATCCGGATCGTTCTTTGCGATCGCGAGCAACAGCTCGTCAGGTATGAGCGCGATCCCCTGCTCGGCGTAGCCAAAGGCCAGCCTGGCGTACTCGACGACTTCCTTCTGACCGGGGAACCGAACCTCTTCTGCGGCTTCGTTCGACATTTCGGTTCCCGTGTCGCGCCGGCCCATCGAGCCGTCAGCCAGGGACCAATGTTCCGCCAGCGAGTCCCGTTCCCATACCTGGGTGCGAGGGTCCTGGGCTAAAGCTCGGTGAAGGTAGGAGCCGAGCACATCGTCCCAGCGCGCGGCATGCCAAAGCTGCCATGCGACCGAGTGAAGGTTTGGACCGGCGCTCCACGCAAACTGCTCGGAAGACATTTCCTCCGCCGCCTTCAAGAGCCGTTCGTGCGCGAGCCTGAAGAACCGTAGAAGTGTCTGCTTGAGAGACCGCGGGTGCGCCTCCATCGGCGTTTAAGTTACTGCAGCCACGCTTTGGGAAACCGCATGTCTGGCGCCGAACGTCGGCCTCGCGCAAGCATCAACCGCGTGCCTGTCACTAACGTCTCCATGGCGGCCTAACTTTCAGATAGAGGCTGCGCGAACTCCCAGATGTGGCCTCCTGGGTCGGCGAAGCTTGCGGTGCGAAGTCCCCAGGGGCGGTTCATCGGGCCGTTCAGCAGCTCCACTCCACGGGCCGCGAGCTCGGCGCACGCCGCATCGACGTCGTCCACCGGGATCGTCAGCTGGAATCGTGACCCGACCCCGGGCCCGGCGACAACACCGGGCTCGATGAGGTCGCGCGCCGCGCTGATCTGGAGCAGGTTGATCAAGGTGTTCTCAAACCTGAAGACCGCCGAGTTGTCGTCCTCGTAGAACACGGGGAGGCCGAAGACCTTCTCATAGAAGAGCCTCGCCCGCTCCAGGTCCTCGACGAAAAGAGTGATGGCATCGATTCTCTTTGGCGACATGTTGATTTACGTCGATAGCGTACCGCCCATAACTCCTTTGGCGGATGAGGCGTTCCGGTATTGGAGATCGGATCGGCCGCGCGGACGATCCACCCAGACCATCTAACAGGAGGCCCTGACTCGCTTTGAATGTGATGGGAGCCGTGTTCGTGGCGGGAGGCATCTTTGAGGGGGCGCTGCTGCTGGGTTCGATTGCAGTCGGGTGGAAGTTCGGCCCGTTCAGACCGTCTCTGATCGCGTTCGTCGCGCTGCTGCTCATCGGCTCGGCGGCTGCAGCTGCGACCGCCGCCCTTGGTCGGGCGATGATGCGGTCGTACGTCCCGCCGTTAGCCGTGATCGGAGGACATGCGGCGACCAGACCGCCCGTGGTCGAGGCCCGCGCGGCCGTGGCGCTGATCCTGGGCATCGCCGCCATCGTGATGATCTGGCCATTCGGAATACTGATCGGCCCGGCAGCCTTCTGGTTGGGGATGTCAGCGGTTCGACGGATCAACGCAGCTCCCGGCCGGCTCGCTGGTGGGGGCCGCGCGCGGGCTGGAGTCTTTATGGGCGCCCTCGTCTGCGGCATGTATCTGTCGGGGGCAGTGGTTGAAGTCGTTGCCACGTTCATGTTCGGCGCGCCGATACCAGCAGCACCCTGAGAGACGAGACAACAGTTCACACCCGGAGAGAGATCTTGACCAAGTGGACCGCCGACCAGATCAAGGACCAAACCGGTCGCACGTTCGTCGTGACCGGAGCCAACAGCGGGCTCGGATTCGAGGCTGCCCGCGAGCTCGCCGGCCACGGTGGTCGGGTGATCGTCGCCGCGCGCAACGAGGCCAAGGGCGTGGATGCAGTCGCGCGCATCAAGGCGGCGCACGCGGGCGTCGCGGTCGAATATCGGGCACTCGACCTCGCCGACCTGGAATCAGTGCGCGCTTTTGCCGCGTCGATCGCGAGCGCAGGGATCCCGGTCGATGTGCTGATCAACAACGCGGGCGTGATGTTCCCGCCGCGCCGGCTCACTCCCCAGGGCTTCGAATCGCAGTTCGCCACCAACCACCTGGGCCACTTCGCGTTGAGCGGTCTCCTCTACGACACGATCCGCCGCGGCCGCGACGCCCGGGTGGTGACTGTGACCTCGAACCTGCACAGAGGCGGGTCGATCCATTTCGACGACCTGACTGGTGAGAAGTCGTACTCGCCGCAGGCCTTTTATCAGCAGTCGAAGTTCGCCAACGTCCTGTTCGGCCTGGAGCTGGACCGGCGGCTGCGGGCCGCGGGCGCGCCGGTCAAATCGCTGCTGGCTCACCCTGGATACGCGGCCACGAACCTGCAAAGCAGCACTCCGTCGGGCCTGCTGAGAGCTTTGATGCAAATCGGTAACCGCCTGATCGCTCAAAGCGCGGCCATGGGCGCCCTGGACGAGCTCTACGCGGCGGTCTCCCCGTCGGCCGAAAGCGGCAAGCTCTACGGGCCGGACGGCTTCCGCGAGATGCGGGGTTACCCCGTCGAAGTCAAGCCCGACGGCGCGGCCAAAAACGAGGAGACGGCGCGACGCCTGTGGGACCTCTCGGAAAAGCTCAGCGGCGTCAGCTGGAATCTGGACAAGGCCTGACAAAGTTTTGGCGTTGATTACGGCTCAACCGGTAGGCTGCTGACCTCACGTGGCTTTCGTAACCCGGCTCTCACTTCATCTCGGGGTCGTCGTTTTCCTCGGAGTGGTACTGCTGTTCGGCGCCGGCATCTTTGCCGCGACTCAAGTGCAGCAGGACCTGCTGCCGGACATCTCAGTGCCGGCCGTGATCGTCATCACACCGTACCCCGGCGCGTCGCCCGAAGTCGTCGATCAGCAGGTGGGCGTCCCGGTCGGCAACGCGATGCAGGGCGTGGCGGGCGCGAACACGATTCAGGCGACCGCGACCCAGGGGGCGTCGTTGGTGATCGTCCTCTTCAAGGACGGTACAGACCTCAAGTCCGCCGAGCAGGACGTCAACAGCGCGCTTGGAAGGGTGAAGGCTCTGCTCCCACCGCAGGCGCTGTCGTCGACTGTGCAGACCTTCTCGACCAACAGCCTGCCGATTCTCACCTACGCGATATCGGCCGATGAGCCCCTCGGCGACCTGTCCGGACAGGTGCGAGCCTCAGCCCTGCCCAAGCTGAAGGGGCTCGCGGGCGTCTCTTCGGTCGTCATCTCCGGCGCCCCCACCGACGAGGTGGACGTGACCCTCGACCCCGTCAAGCTGGCGTCGCGCGGCATCAGCCTCGGCCAGGTGGCGGCCGCGCTGCAGCAGGCGAGCATCGTGCAATCGATCGGCTCGCTCACGCAAGGCTCCGCCACGATTCCGATCCAGGTCTCAGGATCGCTGACCAGCCTCGACCAGATCGGGAAGATCACGGTCACTCCGACCGGAGCGCCCGGCGGCAAACCTGCCGCTCCGGTGAGGATCGACCAGCTCGGCACGGTGCAGGTTGTGTCCGTTCCCGCCGACACGATCACCCGAACGAACGGCAAACCGAGCATCGGCATGCAGATCATCAAAGGGCCGAACGCAAACACCGTCACGGTCGCCAATGAGGTCTGGAAGGCCCTGCCGGGAATCGAGTCGTCGGTCGGGCACGGCGTTCATTTCGAGTCCATCTCGGATCAGGCGACGCCGATCACGCAGGCCATCGGCGACATCCTTCGCGAAGGGCTGGCGGGCGCCATCTTCGCTGTGCTGGTCATCTTTCTCTTCTTGCGCAGCGCGCGCGCGACCGTGGTGGCCGCGATCTCGATTCCCCTTTCGCTGCTTGTGGCGCTCATCGCTCTCTGGCAGCAGGGCATCACGCTCAACATCCTCACGTTGGGCGGCATGATGGTCGCGATCGGGCGGGTCGTGGACGACTCGATCGTGGTGCTCGAGAACATCAGCCGGCACGTGAGCGAAGGGGAGCGCCCGCTGGTGGCCGCCTACACGGGGGCACGCGAGATCGTCACGGCCGTCGCGTCATCCACCCTCACCACCGTCGCGGTCTTCCTGCCGATCGCTTTTCTGACGGGCATCGCAGGCAGCTTCTTCCGGCCGTTCGCGCTGACCGTCGTGGTTGCACTTCTGGCCTCGCTGGTCGTGGCGGTCACCGTTGTGCCTCTGCTCGCGTCGCGTCTGCTTCCCGCCGTTCGCGCTGAGGGAGTCGAGCGCCGCTTACGCCTGAGCTGGACGCAGCGGATCTACGTGCCGACGATCCGGTGGGCGACGGGCCACCGGCTCCTGACCATCGTTGCGGCGGCGGCATTCTTCGCGGCGTCGATGGCGCTGATCCCGCTTTTGCGGGTGAACCTTCTCGACCAATCGTCCAGCCCGACGTTCCCGATCAGCATCACGATGCCCGCGAACTCCACGCTGGTCCAGACCGACGCCGAGACTCAGAAGGTCGAGTCCCTGCTGTCCGGTGTTCAGGGAATCACGTCTTACCAGGCGACGGTCGGCGGCCAGAGCGACCCGTTCGCGGCGCCCGGAACGGTGCCTGCCGATCCGACGCAAGCCTCGGTTCTCGTGCTGGTTCAAAACGGTCAGTACAACAACGCGCTCGACGGAGTGCATCAATCCCTCAAGGCTTACCGGGGCCTGGCCAAAATTGGGGTGGGACAGGCCCAGAACAGCTCGAACGCGAGCAGCAGCCAGATGCAGGTCGATGTGAGCGCGGGCGACAGGTCCACCCTCCAGGTCGCAAACGACGCGGTTCTCGCGGCCCTGTCCCGAGTCCAGGGCCTGGCGGAGCTCAAGACGAACCTGGTCACGTCCAAACCCCAGTACCAGCTCGTGCCGACCGACAAGCTTGCTGCTTCCGGCCTCAACATCCAGACGCTCGCCGCCGTGGTGGCGCAGGCGATCAACGGTCAGGTCGCGGCTCAGGCCGTGCTGCCGCAGGGAACCATGATCGTCCGCGTCCAGCTTCCCCCGGGAACGGCCGACACCGCGGCAACGCTATCGGCGCTGCCCGTCCCGACGGCAATCGGTGTCGTACCGCTTTCGACGCTGGCCACGATTCAAGAGGTCACCGGCCCGCAGAGCGTGACTCGCGTCAACGGTGACCTCGACGCCACGATCACCGGCACGATCACGGGCAACGACACCCGCGCGGTGCAGAACAGCGTGAGCAGCGCGCTGGCCGGCGTGTCGCTGCCGTCGGGAGCATCGCTATCGACCGGCGGCGTCTTCGCCCAGCTGTCTACCGTCCTCACGCAATTCGCACTCGCGCTGCTGGCGGCCATCGGGCTCGTCTACCTGATCATGGTGGCGACGTTCCGCTCGTTGTTGAAGCCGCTGGTGCTCCTTGTGGCGATCCCCTTTGCGGCGACGGGCGCGATCATCGCGCTTGTCGTCACCAACACCTCGCTGTCTTTGCCGGGGCTGATCGGAATCCTGATGCTCACCGGCATCGTGGTCACCAATGCCATCGTCTTGCTAGATCTCATCGAGCAGTACCGCGACCGCGGCCTCAACCTGCACGACGCGATCATCGAAGGCGGCCGGCACCGGCTGCGGCCGATCCTCATGACCGCCTTCGCCACAATGCTCGCGCTGGTGCCGCTGGCGTTGCTGGGCGGAGGAGGAGGCATTGGGGGAGCGTTCATCAGCCGGCCGCTCGCCATCGTGGTCATCGGCGGCCTGTTTACGAGCACGGTGCTGACGCTGATTCTCGTCCCGGTCCTCTACTCGCTGGCATCTCGCTTTGCAAGCCGCCGTTCGACGGCGGACCTGGACGCGCTGCTGGACGCGGCGGAAGATCGCCGGTTCAAGCCTCTTGGCCTCCGCGAAGCCGCTGGAGAGACGCCAGCTCCGCGCGAGTACGCGTTCAGCCTCACCCTGGAGCCCGAGCCCGGACCGCCGGGCGACCCGAATGTCCTGCAGGCCCTGAAACAGAACGGTTTGACCGTCGAGCCTCTGCCAGGGACGGCCAAGATGCGCGTTGGCGTCCCGGCCGTTCGGGCGGCGTCGACAGCTGAAGCAGCTGCGAAAGCGCGCGATCGCGTGCGCGAGCTCCTACCCGTCACCGGATACCACCTCTCCGAACCGGAACCGCTCGATTCCGAGAATGTTGGTGAGCCGAATCAGCCGCCCGCGATGGCTCCGATGACCAGGTAGGGCTCCCGTCCGGTCGCCACCTCGTCGGGCAGCGGAGCGTCGATCGATTCATCGGAGAGGTCCTGTTCGCAAGCGAAGAACCTGAGCATCGCCCGGCGCCGGTACGTGACCTGATCGCGAATCGTTCCGCGCAGCATCGGATACGCCGCCTCGAGGGCATCGAGCACGGAGCGTTGCGTAACCGGACCGTCGATCTTCAGCTCGACCTCTCGACCCACGTTCGCAAGCGTGCGTAGGTTCGAAGGAAGCTCGACCCGGATCACGACAAGGTCTGCGCCTCGACCGACAGCACCGCCGGCAAGTTTTCCACGATCGGCATCCAGCTATCGCCCGCATCCGCCGAGCCGTAGACCGTGCCTGCGGTCGTGCCGAAATAGACACCGCACGAGCCGAGCGAGTCGATCGACATCGCGTCACGGAGCACGTTCACGTAGCAGTCCTTCTGAGGCAGGCCCTTCGTGAGCGCCTCCCATTCGTTGCCACCGGTGCGGCTGCGATACACGCGGAGCTTGCCGTCCGGCACGAAGTGGTCAGAGTCGCTCTTGATCGGAACGACATAAATGGTCTCCGGCTCGTGCGCGTGCACGTCGATGACGAAGCCGAAATCGGTTGGGAGGTTGCCGCTGACCTCATGCCAGGAGTCGCCGCTGTCGTCGCTCCGCATCACGTCCCAGTGCTTCTGCATGTACAGCACGTTGGGACGGCTCGGATGCATGGCGATGTGGTGCACGCAGTGGCCAACCTCCGCGTCCGGGTCGGGGATGAAATTCGAGTGCAGGCCCTTCGTGATCGTCTTCCACGTTTTGCCGGCGTCGTCGCTCCGAAAGGCCCCGGCCGACGAGATCGCCGTCACGATCCGGTCAGGGTGGTCCTTGTCGAGGATGATCGTGTGCAGGCACAGGCCGCCCGCGCCCGGGGCCCACGTGGACGCGCTGGGGTGGGTGCGCAGGGCCGGCAGCTCCTCCCAGCTCTTCCCGGCGTCGGTCGTCTTGAAAAGCGCCGCGTCCTCGACTCCGGCGTAGACCGTGTCGGGGTCGTTGAGAGACGGCTCGAGATGCCACGCGCGCAAGAACTCGTAGGGGTGGTCCGTGTTGTCGTACCACTTGTGCGTGTTGGTCGCGCCTTCGTACCGGAACTCGTTGCCGACCGGCTCCCAGGTCGAGCCTCCGTCGTCCGATCGCTGAACGATCTGTCCGAACCATCCGCGCGACTGTGCTGCGTAGAGCCGGTCCGGGTCGGCCGGCGAGCCCTTGACGTGGTAGACGTCCCACCCTGCGAAGTGGGGTCCATCGACTTTCCACTGCTTGCGGCGTTCGTCCGAAGTCAGGACGAATGCACCTTTATGAGTTCCGACGAGCAGACGTACCTTGGACATGGATCCTCCTCTCATTGCTGCCGCGGAGTCGCGTTAGACAACATACTTCGCCCGGTGGAACAGCGCATCAGCCTGGTCACGCTCGGGGTTGAGAACCTTGCCCGCGCTCGAGCATTCTATGAGGCGCTCGGATGGCGTGGTGCGCAGCAGCCCGATGACGAGATCGTGTTTTTTCAGGTCGGCGGGATGGTCTTCGGGCTGTGGACGGCGCTCGGCGGCCACGGCGCGCCCGGGATTGAGCTCGCGCACAACGTGCGCTCGCCTGGAGAGGTCGACGCTTTGCTTTCCAGGGCTGTGCAGGCCGGCGCCACCCTGATCCGGCCCCCGGCTCGCGCCGATTGGGGCGGCTACACGGGAGCCTTTGCAGATCCAGAAGGCTACGTCTGGGAGGTCGCTCACAATCCTGGCTGGACCCTGACGGAGGACGGCTCGGTCCGTCTCGCGTAGCCGCCGGCCCAGAGGATCACGAGCCAGCCGAGGTCCCAGGTGAGCTGGGGGATGGGCTGCCCGAGGTCGAGCGCCAGCAGCGTGGCCGCGCCGGCGAGCAAAAAGATGCGGTGCCAGAGCGGCGGCGCCGACCGCAGGACCAACCAGGCGGCAAGGATCAGCTCGATGTAGTCGTACTGGTGCAGGTGGAAGGCGAACGCGAGCGATCCGACGATGCCCCCCGCAAAAACCACGCTCACGTCGTCGCGCCTCCGCCGGGCGACCACCAGCGCGGCCGCTCCCTGCAGCGCCTCGAGGGCGTACGAGACCGGGCCGGACCCAAACAGGTAAGCCATCGTGTACAGAGATTGCCCGGGGTCGGTCTGGCCGTAGACGAGCGCCAGCCACCAGTTGTTGAGGCCCGCCGGTCCCAACACGAACGCAAAGACGGCGGCCTGGAGAGATGCGACGACGGCCCAGCTGAACGCCGGTCGAAAGCGCCCGCTGGCCGCGAGCGCGAGCGGCACCAGGATCACTGTGTGCGGCTTCAACGCGGTGGCGAACGCGAGGGCCGCCCCGGCGGCCAACGGTCGCTCGCGCGTGCAGAGCCACCACGACGCCGCGAGGAGCGCCAGCTGCAGCGTCGACGGCTGCCCGAAGTAAAAGGCGTCGAGCACGGGCCAGATCGCAACGGCCAGGAGAAGAAGCGCGACCTTTCTGAAGCCCGAATACGGCGCCGCGATGTACCACGCCCAGATCAGTGCCGCGAGAAGGATGGCGCACCAGATCGCGTACGCGACCGCGAGTGGCAACGCCGTGAGCGGTGCGATCAACCAGGCGAGAAGAGGCGGGTGAATGAAAGGAAGAGCCGAGGTGATGTAGTCCTGGCCTGGAGGAAGCGATTTCGACAGCGACCGCAACGTCGCAACGTCGTAGATGCTCGCCCATCCATGGCGCAGCCCTGCCTCGGCGGCGACGTAGAAGATCCTGAAATCGGGGTGTACCGGCTGCCTGGCGAACTGGATGAACCAGACCCCGACGTCGTAGACCGCACCCCACGCCGCGACGACTGCGGCGGCCGCCAGCCAGAGCGGCGGCCGTGCGGACTGGGATGCCGGTTGACTCACGAAACCGCGGGTATTCTCCCCCAAGCCGCCGCGCGGATAAGACAGGTCACTTCCCCGCTCGCTGAATTGCTCGCGTGGCCTCTGGCGCGCAGCGCCAGATTTTCAAGCAAGTGACTTCCCCGCTCGCGGGGAAGGTGGCGCGTGCAGCGCCGGATGGGGAGATGGGGGTTACCCGAGCGCCAGCGCCGGATGGGAGACCGAGCGTGCAATCAGCGCCCAGCCCGGATGTGGGGGCGCGCTCCCGACGCGCCCCCCTGGTCTCTCTAGCTCAGTAGCCGAAACAAGGCGGCTGAGATGTGCCCCTGATGTCGAGCTGGCTGTCGGCCGAGCTGACATCCGCGAAAACGCTGCTGAGCTGTCCGGTCAGAGCGGAGGTGGCGCCCGAGGCGCTGCCGCTCGCGTCGCGATACGAAGAGGTGCCGTCCTCGCGGTAGCTCAGGCACTCGAAGCTGGAGCGGTCTTTGTAGGTGCTGACCACTCCGTTGCCTGTCCAGGTCACGTCGACTGTGATCGGAAGGACGAGCCCGCCGCCACCGCCGCCACCGCCCGCGTAGGCGTTGAGGTTCTTGCCGGCCGCGACCGGGGTGCCGTAGCCGGGGCATGCCTCGTCGGCCGTGAGAGTCGCATGCAGCGCCGCCGACTGCAGGTCCTTGGCGACGCTGAAGTCGTTCGCAGGAACGACGAAACATCCAAACCCTCCCGCACCGGTCGCGTCGAACTCGGTGAGGAAGACCATCGTGCTGTTGGTCACGATGCGGGGTCCCTTCGGATGCATCGGCTGGAACGAGTTGAGGCCCTGGTTGACCGACACGATCAGAGTCGGTGTTGGAGGGCCGCCCTTGGCGCCGCCTCCGAAGAGTGCATTCGCGGCGGTGCTGGTGAATGTGTAGTTGCCGGGTCCAAGCCCGCCGCCGGCAGCGACGGCCGCCGCAGCCAGTGCGAGAGAACTACAGATGACGATTGAGAAAACCAGTGCAAGACGTCGAACGATCATCGTTACACGCTCCATTACAAAGACGATCAACCCCCTTGTTTGCGGGCAGCAGGCAGGGCTATCGAGCCCCGGCCATCACCTCCTTCTCATACATCGTTCCCAGCGATAACGATTGAGTGGCCGGGCGGTTACTGCGAGGCTCTACCCGGCCGGGCTCGCTTCGCGGGCCGGGCCGACCTCCCACGAGTGGGGAGGAGCTATCAGCTCGTGGTTATGGTCTCGTCCCAGGTCTGAAGGTCGGCTCCGTCCGGGTGGTCGTTGACGAAATCGTAGGGCTGCACCAGCTCCTTCAAAGCCAGCTCGTAGTGAAACGTTCCCGCGTCTTTCGCGGTGCCGACGATGGAGAACGACGCGGACGCCCCGGCGGCAAGGTCGCCGCAATCGAATGCCGATGCATCGGTCGCGATGGTGCACCCACTCAGGTCTGTGACGGTGTGATGTTCGTACCACTTGTCCTGGGTCTCGAAGACCAAGCCAAGGTGGGGGATGGCCGGACCGGTGTTGGTCAGCTTGACCACCAGCTGCGCGCGACCACCCACTGCGACGGTTTGGGTCGCCGAAAGTTCGACCGTGGCGGTCGCCGGGACCGGGTTGGTGCAACCGGCGAGCAACAGCGCCAACGCCACCAGCCCGACCGCCTTCATCTCGCTGTCTTAACCTCTGGCTGCGCATCCGTTAGGTCATTGCCTGATGCGCCGGCCCCAATCGATAAGCGACTATTCTGGGCGCCTTGCGCGGAAAGATGACATGCGTAACGCCGGCCCCTCGGCACTCGTTCAATCTCCCGTGAGGATGGGGGTTGTACTCGCCTGCGCCCTGCTGACCGTTTCAGGCTGCACGGCGAACGGTCCGGCCGTCGCCCATTCGAGCCCGTCGCCCAGCTCATCGCCGAGCCCCACGCCGAGCCCGTCCCCGAGCCCGTCGCCAATTGCTTCCCCGAGCCCATCACCGTCGCCGGCCCCGCCGCCGAGCCCGGTCGCTGTTCCGGCGTGGGCCGCCATGCACGCGAGCTGCACCGCAGCCCCCGCGACGCAGGAGGCGTTGCTCGTGATGCAGGGCTCGCCGGCCACCGTCCTCGCTGACATCACCGACGCCCGGAACCCGAAGCCCATTTGCACGATCACAGGTCCGTGGACTCCGCAGCTCGTGACCCAAACCACGATCTCGTGGTCGGCGACCGAGGGAACTCCCGGCACCGCGGGCGACAGTGTGATCGGGTTCCTCGATCTCTTCACGGGCAACACCACGGTGGCCGCCACGTGGTCTGGCGGGGCATTCATGGATGGCCTGCACGCCTGGAGCCCTGACCGCGGATTCCTCGCCTACGTCACCTCTGACGCGAGCACGCTCAGCCTGCATCTGCTGAGCGGTGGCGGCGATCGCGTCGTCGCCACGCTGGGCGCGGTTCCCGGGCGAGGATCCAACCCGAATGAGGACGACGCCTACCTGGCGTTTTCGCCGGACGGCGCCTACTTCGCGTTCGTTCAGACCTACAGCTCGTCGGGAGACCATCTGCAGATCCGCCACACGCAGGATGGAACAGTCGCCTACTCGCAGCCGCTCGGCACGATGGCCACCTGGGGAAGCGCCGGCAGCCAGCTGTACTTCCGCAAGCCCGTCAGCTCTGTGATCAGCCTTTGGGATCCCAACGGCGTCGTCACGCAAGCGATCGGCCAGCAGCTCGCCTGGATCCGGCCACGCGCGGATGCGGGAGATGACAACCTCGCGTTCACGGTCAGGGACACGGCGGGCACGCCGCACGTGTGGCTCTATGGCCACGCCGGGCGCAGTGGCGGCCAGCTTCCCAACGTCCGGTCGTCGCCGCTGTGGCTGAATTCGACGGCGATCTTCTATGTCGAGGAAGCGCCGTGCGGTGCGAACTGCGGTCCGGGTCCTTCGACTCAGCCGGATGGCAAGACGTTCGTTTTCGATCTGGGAACGCAGGCCGAGTCAGCCTCGCACATCAGCCAGGTCTTGGGCGCCTGGCCGAGGCCCGGCCAGACATGACATTGGTTCGAGCAAGTCAAGTGATGCCATCATGAGTTGGACCCCGGTGGACACGACCCCTCCCTCAACTGACGAAGTCACTCTGCAGCCGGCCCAGGACTATTCGCGACCAGCTGAGATCGCGCCGTTCAGGTCCGCCCGCAGCTCCGTTTACGTGCCGCGCGAGCGGCGGCTCTGGACGGCGGCCCTGGCCGTCGCATTGCTCATCACGGCCGGCGGGCTGGGCATCCTATATGTGGACGACACGAACTACCAGAACGCCGACCGCGCGCTGACGCTCCAGAACGAAGAGCTGACAGGCAAGTCACAGAACCTTCAGACCGCTCTCGCCACCACTCAGATCAAGCTGACCGCCTCCCAGAACCAGGTCAGCGACCTGACAGCTGAGCTTGCGCACCCGACCCTGGGCATCTGGAACGTCCCCCAGGCGATCAGCGGCTCGAGCTTTTACCTGGCGGCCGGCGTCCCGGACACGTTCACCTATCACCTGAAGTTGACGTCGAACGGACCTATGTCGGTCAGCATTCTTTCGATCCATCAGTTCGGCGACGCCGTTCGGTGCGTCGAGACTGGAGTCGGCTCGACGAACTGGTGCATGCACCACTCGGGCAGCGCCGTCGGCTGGCTGAGCACGACGAGCGTCAACTACGACTTCCATCTGGCGGAAGGCTGCGCCGCGTACCTCGCCGTAATCACCTCCGACAGAGCCATCACCGTCACACCAGACGTGAGCGTCACCTACAACCCCGCCTCGGCCGCAACAGGCACCTGCGCGTAGCTGACGTATCTCCCTTCCCCCCGCAGGGGGAAGGTGGCCCGCCGCGCAGCGGCTGGTCGGATGGGGGGTCGGCGCCTATTGCCAAAATCCGAAAGAAGTCGGATTCGCCTAGAAATTAGGCTATCCTATCTTTCGTGATAGGCAGCCCCGCAACCGGAATTAGGGGCGCCTAGGCTACTTGGTCGAGCAGCTCGAGCGTCGCAGCAACTTCACCAGGTCGCAGCAGGATTACCTCAAAGCCCTCTACCAGCTCCACGGCGACCAGCGACCTGTGCCCACGCGCGAGCTCGCTCAGCGCCTCGGCATCTCGTCGCCAAGCGTCAGCGAGATGGTGACCCGCCTCAGCTCGCAGGGCCTGGTCGTACATGACCGCTACCGCGGCCAGCAGCTGACCCGCGAAGGCCGCAAGGTCGCTGTCGAGCTCGTCCGTCACCACCGCCTGCTGGAGATGTTCCTCGTGCAGGTGCTCGGCTACAGCTGGGACGAGGTCCACGACGAGGCCGAACGCCTCGAGCACGTGATCTCCGAACGCATGGAGCAGCGGATCTTCGAGCTCCTGGGCCGTCCCGAGCTCGATCCCCACGGCCACGCCATTCCAACCCTCGGCGGCAAGGTCAGACCGCTCAGCGACCGCCCCCTCAGCGAATGCCAGGTGGGGGAGAAGGTCGTAGTGCAGGGCGTGTCGGACGAGGACCCGGCCCGGCTCCGCGAGCTGGAGCGCCGGGGCCTCGTGCCCGGCGCCAGGATCGAGGTGGTCTCGGACAGCAAGTTCGAAGGCCCGATCACCGTCCGCCTCAAAGGCCGCCGCGCCAGCGTGCCGCTTGGCCTGGCGCGCGCCGTGTTCGTCGAGGAGAACGGTTGACCGGGGCTATCGAGACCCCGACCCCCCGGCCCATCGAGCCGGCGCCCGTCGCACCGGCCCCGATCAAGGCGAACCCCGATGCCGTAGCGGTCGCTCTCCCGGGTGAGGAGCGAGTCCTTCGGGCGGCCGAGAAGGCTCTCAACGGCCAGACGCGAGGTCTCCGTGCGCTCCTTCCGTTCCTCGGCCCGGCGTTTGTGGCCGCCGTCGCGTATGTCGATCCGGGCAACTTCGCCACGAACGTCGCGGGCGGGGCGAAGTACGGCTACATGCTGCTCTGGGTCGTCCTCGCCGCGAATCTCATGGCGATGCTGGTCCAGTCCATGAGCGCGAAGCTCGGCATCGCGACCGGGATGAACCTGGCCGAAGTCTGCCGGTTGAAGTTTCCATTCGCGGCGGTAGTCGGGCTGTGGATCCAGGCCGAGGTCATCGCGATGGCCACCGACCTGGCCGAGTTCATCGGCGCGGCGATCGGAATCCACCTTCTGTTCCCCGGCGTGCCGCTGTTCGCGGCGGGAGTCATCACCGCCTTTGCCGCGTTCGGCATCCTGGCGGTCCAGTCGCGGGGCTTCCGCGGCTTCGAAGCGGTCATCACGGGGCTGGTCGGCGTGATCATGGTGGCCTTCGCGTTCGAGGTCGTGCTCGCCAGGCCTTCGGTCACGGGAGTCGTGACCGGGCTCATCACACCGAGGTTCGACGGAACTGAAAGCGTGCTTCTCGGGGCGGGCATCCTGGGGGCCACCGTCATGCCTCACGTGATCTACCTCCACTCGGCGCTGACCGCGAGACGCGTGGTAGGCGCCACAGACGCTGAGCAGCTGAAGATCTTCAGCTTCGAGAAATGGGACGTGATCATCGCAATGACCGTCGCCGGGCTGATCAATATCGCGATGCTCACCATCGCGGCCGCGGTCTTTCACGGACGGGGTATTCAGGTGGACAATCTCGACCAGGCGTTTCGCGGCCTTGGCGTCCAGGTTGGAAACGGCGCGGACATCTTTTTCGGGCTTGGGCTCCTTGCTTCCGGGCTCTCGTCCTCGAGCGTCGGTACCCTCGCGGGCCAGGTCGTGATGCAGGGATTTATCCGCAAGCAGATCCCGCTGTTCCTGCGCCGCGCGATCACGATGGCGCCGGCGCTGATCGTGATCGGAGTCGGGCTGGATCCCACACGCGCGCTGGTGCTGAGCCAGGTGGTGTTGTCTTTCGGGATCCCCTTTGCGCTGATCCCGCTGGTCATCTTCTGCCGCGACCGTGGCCTGATGGGCACCCTGGTCAACCACCGGCCGACAACTGCGATCGCAGCAGGTGTGGTCGGAGTGATCGTTTCCCTGAACATATTCCTGATCGGGCTATTACTTAGCGGCCGTTAGAACCGGCGCGAAGCGCCGCTCGCCTCCCCACGCCGTGGGGAGGTCGCCCGGCTCGCAACGCGAGCCCGGCCGGGAGGGGCGAAACCCTTCTCCCAAAGGACGGCGCTAGTTCTTTCCGCCGCCCCCCAGGAGGTCCCTTGCGCGCTGGTACTCCTCGGCCGTGATCTCGCCTGAGGCAAACCGCCGGGCGAGGATTTCGAGCGGAGTCTCGCGAGCCGGCGGAGGCGCCGCGCCCATCTGCATCGGCGGGGTGCCGGCCGGGTGAGCGGTCCGAGTCACCGCTTGAACCGCCAGGACGATGACTGCGATCATCGCTGCCGCAAAAACCAGGAGCATGAACACGTAGAACCAGTGGCCGCCAAATAGGAATCCTGGACCCGCCACAGACATTTCAAAAACCTCCAGGGTCGAGCCTCGACCCCAGACGACAATACACTCGTTCCCATGAAGCTGGGCATCAACGTCGGCTACTGGGCTTTTGGGCAGACCGCCGCTGACCAGCTCGACATCGCGCACACCGCCGAGGAGCTGGGTTACGACTCGATCTGGACTGCCGAGGCGTACGGCTCGGATGCCGCGACGGTGCTGGCCTGGCTGGCCGCCGGCACGACCCGCATCAAGCTCGGCTCCGGCATCTTCCAGATCCCGGCCCGCAGCGCCGCGATGACGGCGATGACCGCCGCGACCATCGATCAGCTGTCCGGCGGCCGCATGCTCCTGGGCCTCGGCACGTCAGGGCCGCAGGTCTCAGAGGGCTGGCACGGTGTCCGCTTCGCCAAGCAGCTGCAGCGCACCCGGGAGTATGTCGCCGTGGTGCGGATGGCGCTGGCGCACCAGAAGGTCGAGTTTCACGGCGAGACCATCGACCTTCCGCTGCCGGACGGCCCTGGCAAGGTGCTCAAGCTCACGATCCGGCCGGTGCAGGACCGCATCCCGATCTTCCTGGCGGTCCTCGGACCGAAGAACGTCGCGCTCGCCGGCGAGATCGCGGACGGCTGGCTGCCGGTCTTCTTCTCTCCCGAGCACACCGCGGCGCTCCGGGTGCCGCTGGAAGAGGGCGCGGCGCGGTCAGGCCGCTCGCTGGACGATTTCCGGATCTGTCCCAGCGTGAACGTGATGATCGGAGATGACATCGACGTCGCGCGCAACGCGATGCGTCCGATGCTCGCGCTGTACGTGGGCGGAATGGGTTCGCGCGAACAGAACTTCTACAACCGCCTGGTCTCGTCTTACGGCTTCGAGCGCGAGGCACAACAGGTCCAGGAGCTGTACCTGGCAGGCCGCAAGAGCGAGGCGATGCTGGCGCTGCCCGACGACCTGATCGACGCGGTCAGCATCGCCGGGCCGCCGCAGCGTGCGAAGGAGCGGCTGCGCGCCTTCGCCGACGCTGGCGTCGATACGCTCCTCGTCTCGCCAATGGTCTTCGACTCCGCCGAACGCAAAGAACAGCTGCGCCTGGTGGCGGAACTCAATGAGCAGCTGAGCTAAGGCCCTCCGCCTCCATTCCGTTTCGGAATGTACTTGCCGATTTGGAAAGTACGTGCTACGGTGGCGCAAATGGACGAGGTGACTCCGCAGGAAGCCCGGGCTGCGTTGGGCGACGCCAAGGAGCGGGCAGCCCAGGTTCGCCAGACGGATACGCAGTTCCGCGTGATCCTGCTTGTGCTCGCCGGGGTCGATCTTACCGCGGCACTGCTCATTGGCCTGTTTCCGGAAGGCAGATCGCCTCTTGTCGGGATCACACTCCTCGTCGTTTTCGTAGGCGGATTGACCGTCGGGGTGATCGTGCTGTTGCGTGCTCGCGCCTATAGCCGCCGCGGCCTCGTGTTTTTCACGTGGACATGTGCCGGCTTCACGTGGTGGAACGCGGCGGTAATCGGAGTGAGCGTGACCACCGGTTGGTGGGGACCTCATCAATCTGCCACGCATTTCTCCGCGAGCGCGATCATCGCCGCCATTCCACTTCTTGTCGCGGCGTGGCTGGTTGGACGGTGGCGCTGAGGCATCCGAGACACGCGCTGAACAACCTTCTGGGGCACCCGGTCCGCTTTTCGGTGGCGGCCCTGCTGGCGGCGGCCAGCCAGCTCGAGTTCAGCTTCGTCCGCGATCACGTCGAGGTGAGCGACTCAGTGCTGTCCAAGCAGGTGAGCGCACTCGAGCAGGCCGGCTACGTGAAAGTCAGCAAGGGTTTCGTGGGCAAGCGGCCCCGGACCTGGTTGTCCCTCACAAAGGATGGCAGACGAACATTCGAACGTCACCTGGGCGCGCTGCGCGAGATTGCTCAAAGCTGACCGCACCGGCGCAGCGGTCCGCCACGACTAGCCTGTACGAGTGAATCTCAACCAGCCGCCGCCGCTCGTCGAGTACAACCTCTTCGAATCCGACGCGCCTTTGCGCGAGTCCCTGGAGCGGGAAGGTGGATCGTGGGCCCAGGACATGGTGGGCGAGCTCGGCCGTCTTGCGGGCACTCAGCAGGCGATCGAGTGGGGCTTCCAGGCCAACGCGCACCCGCCCGTGCTGCGCACCCACGATCGATTCGGCAACCGGATCGACGAGGTCGAGTTTCATCCCGCGTGGCACCGGCTGATGGAGGTGGCCGTCGGCCACGGGCTGCATGCCCTGCCTTGGCGCGAGCCCCGTCCCGGCGCGCATGCGGCGCGCGCGGCCGCGTTCTACGTCTGGTCGCAGGTCGAGGGCGGCCACGGCTGCCCGGTGTCGATGACGTACGCCGCGGTTCCCGCCCTCCGCAAACAAGACGACCTCGCCGCGACGTGGGAACCCTTGATGACCACCCTCGACTACGACCCGGGCCTTCGCGCACCATCGACCAAGCGAGGCGCGCTTCTCGGAATGGCGATGACTGAACGTCAGGGCGGGTCGGATGTTCGAACCAACACCACTCGCGCCGAGCCCACGGCCGACGGCGGCTATCTCCTGACCGGTCAGAAATGGTTTTGCTCGGCGCCGATGTGCGACGCGTTTCTCGTGCTCGCCCAGGCGCCACGCGGGCTGACGTGCTTCCTCTTGCCGCGAGTGCTGCCGGACGGGACTCTCAACCGCTTCCACATCCAGCGGCTCAAGGACAAGCTGGGCAACCGGTCCAACGCGTCCGCTGAGATCGAGCTGGTGGACGCGTGGGCCGAGGTGGTCGGGGAAGAGGGAAGAGGAGTCCGTACCATCATTGAGATGGTCAACCACACACGCCTCGACTGCGTCATCGGGTCGGCCTCGCTCATGCGCCAGGCCGTGGCGCAAGCAACGCACCACACGGCACATCGCAGCGCATTCGGCAAGCTCCTGGGCGAGCAGCCGCTCATGCAGAACGTGCTCGCGGACATAGCGGTCGAATCCGAGGCGACGACCATCCTGATGATGCGCCTGGCCGGAGCCTTCGACCGAGCGTTCGACTCCGCGGAATCGCATTTCAAGCGCGTAGCGCTGGCCGTCTCCAAGTACTGGGTATGCAAGCGAGCGATCGCTGTCGTCGCCGAGGCGCTCGAATGCCACGGCGGCAACGGCTACGTCGAAGAGTCGATCATGCCGCGCCTGTATCGCGAGGCGCCGCTCAACTCGATCTGGGAAGGCTCCGGCAATGTCAACGCGCTCGACGTCCTGCGCGCGATGACCCGCGAACCGGAATCGATCGCCGCATTTGTGGCCGAGCTGGAGGTCGCCAAGGGTTCCGACGCGCGGCTTGACAGGGCGGTCGCAGATCTCAAGGGCGAGCTTGCCAACGCCGCGGAGGCCGAGACCCGAGCCCGCCGGGTCGTCGAGCGCATGGCCATCGCTTTGCAGGGCGCGCTCTTGGTCCGCCACGGCGACCCCGCCGTCGCGACCGCCTTCGTCGCCTCGCGCCTGGGCGGCGACTGGGGCCACACGTTTGGCACCCTGCCGGTGGGCACGAAGTTCGCCTCGATCGTCGAGCGGCACCGCCCTGCTACAAATTGAGTGATGCTCCAGGCCGATGAGCTGGTTGGCGCCTGGCGGAATTCGCCTATCGCGGCGGTCCCGCCGAGCGAGGTAGTGCTTGTCACCGATTTCGACGGCACCCTCGCGGACATCGTCCCGGACCCCGCCCAGACGGTCGCGCGACCGGAGTCGCTCCAGGCTCTGAGCCGGCTCGTCCGGCTGCTCGCGGACGTAATCGTCCTCAGCAGCCGGACACACGAGCAGCTCGAAGCACTCGTGCCGATCTCCGGCGTACGCCTGATCGGTGACAGCGGCATGGCAATACCTCGCAAGGCGCACAAGGAAGCATTGGAACAATTCAACTCAGACGTCGCGGTGCTGCTGGAACGCATCGCGGGCGCCTGGCTCGAGGTCAAGCCGGCCAGCAGCGCGGTGCATTTTCGCAACACGGACATGAGCGGTGCCGAGATGCTGGCCCTGATTCAGCCACTTATCGACTGGCGGCCGCTGGCCGCCTACCTGGGACGCAAGGTGATCGAGGTTCACGCGCCCAAGGCGGGCAAGGGCAGCGCGCTCGCCGCACTGCTCCCTGGCGAAGATCCGGGCGGCGTCGTGTGCTTCGGAGACGACGAGAACGACCGCTCGATGTTCGAGTACGTCAGCTCGATGGACCTCCCGCACATGTGTATCGGCGTGAACTCTCCCGAAGCCCCGGCGCACCTCTTCGACCACTGCGACCTGGTCGTGTCAGGTCCAGCCGAGGCGGCGGCCCTACTCAACGAGATCGTTGAGTGGGCGGAAGGGGCCACTCAGTAATATCTCCCTTCCCCCGCAGGGGGAAGGTGGCCCGCCGCGAAGCGGCTGGTCGGATGGGGGGACGTGCCCTAGAGCTTCATGGAGCGGCGAGGCTCGCCACCCCGCTCGTGATCACCTCGAGGTCCAGCCACATGCCGCTGGCCTCGCTTCCATCGACCAGCGACGCGATGCGGTAGCTCCCCGCACCGCTCGGCGTGAACGCGAAGCCGGACGACTGGCCCGGATCGAGGCCCCGGTGAGGATTCGCCGTCGACCAATCTGACATGACCGGCTCGGTGGCTTTGCCGTCCGCCACCACCGCGCACGAGTTGGGCACCGTCCCATGGTTCAGGCACTGGATCGTCACCTGCCATCCGACCGGGACCGTGAGCACGAGGGCCCCCCCGCTGTACCCGTCGTAGTTGAACTGATTGTCTGTCGCCGGGTGGCCGGCGATCAAGGTGACGACCACCACTTGCAGGGCGGGCTCGACCCTGATGAAGGTCTTCGGGTCCGGCTGCGTGCCAGGCCCGGTCCCGGTCACCGGATCGCACGCAGTCATTGCGAGCAGCAACAATGTTCCGGACGTCATGAGCCAGGCACCCCAGCCGCCACCCCGTATCGTCCTGTGGTTTGAAAGTCTCGACACCTGGAAGCAGCTGGCTCTGTCATTCCCGGTGTTCGCGGTTCTCACCTTCTTGCTCAACGTTGGTCCCTTCAACCAGGCGATTCTGCGCTCGGTCTTCTACGGGGTGTTCGAGGGCGGCGTCCTCGCCGGCCTGCTCTCAGTCGCGGCGCGAACTGAACGCGGCAAGCGCTGACCGAAAGCGCCGCCGCTAGCGCGCCCAGGATCTCGCGGGTGACACGACCAGGTCGCGCAGGTCCTGCACCTGCCGGCTGATCCACCGTGTGATGTCGTTGCTGCGCACGACCTCGCGCGCACCCTCGTTCAAGCGGCGCCGCTCCTCGGGAGCCATGGTGAGTCCGGCATACATCGCCGCAGCCGTGGCCTCGACGTCGAATGGGTTGATCGAAAGCACGTGTGCGTGCAGTTCTTCGTGAGCGCCCGCGTTCTCCGACAGCACGATCACCCCGTTGGTCGTGTTGACGAGCGCGCCTTCCTTGACCACCAGGTTGAGCCCGTCGTAGACGGGATTGACGAGCAGCACGTCGAAGTTCTTGAGCGACGCCATCGCTTTTCGCTCGCTCTCGCCGATCTCGAGCCGGATCGGAAGCCAGGCCTCGGTGCCGAACTCGCTGTTGATCCGGCCCGCCGTCTGCCGGATCGTCCGGACGTACCGGCTGTAGACGGCGACGTCCTGACGCGATGGCTGCAGGAACGCCCAGAACTGCACCTGACCGCGGAGCTCGGGGTGGTAGCGAAGCAGCTTGTCGTAAGCGATGAACCCGCGCACGATGTTCTTCGACGGATCTGTCCGGTCGATGCGCGCGATCAGGTGCCGGGGTCGCCACGTCGCCAGGTCGCGTTCCTGCCGCTTGGCCCCGCGCGATGATGCGAGTCGCGACGTTGTCACGACGTCGATCGAGATCGGGTAATGGCGCGCGTAAACCACTCGACCGCCGAAGAAGACGGCGCGCTCCCTTTCATCCACCTGCAGGCCGGCGTTCTCCTCGCACGTGAGAAGGAAGTTGCGCACGTCAAGGCTCGACTGAAACCCGACGATGTCGCACCCGAGCAGCCCGTCGAGAATCGCATCCCGCATCTCCTTGGGCAGCACTTTCCAGTACTGCGGTGTCGGCCACGGAACGTGCACGAAGTGTTGGATCATCGCGTCCGGCAACGCCTTCCTCACCAATCCCGGCACCAGGTAGAGCTGGTAGTCCTGCACCATGACGAGCGGTCTCCGAGGCGCGTCGCGCCCGACTTTGACGACCTTCTCGGCCATGAGCCGGTTGACCGCGACGTAGCCGTCCGTCCACGCCTGGTGGATGCGGTCGTCGATCACCGGCTCGTTGCCCAGGTCCCACAGGTAGTGCTGGATGAACCACAGCACGGGGTTGGCGAACACGCCGTAGTACATCTCGTACTGCTCCTTGGTCGGCACCGCGTAGTGCAGCCGGCCCGTGGAGTTCATCAGCGGGACCGTGAATGCCGACCCCTGGCTCGCGGCCATCTGGCGCTCGTCGTCGTTGCGGGCGCACGCGACCCACTCTGCCTCGGTCGCCTCCGCGAGGGTCAAAAGAGCGGTGATCACCCCGCCGGCTCCGCGCTTGAACCCACCGCCGTCGGGATCTGACTCCCGCGGCGCGCGGTTGCACACGAGGATCGGAGAGCATTCGGGCAGCGTGCGCGCGACGTACGCGCGCATCGACGAGCCGGGACTTCCCCTCTCGACCGACGCCGGCGCGTCTTCCCTACGCCGCATGCGTGGCCGGGCTACCGAATCAACTTCGAGCGGTCTATCGGAACCTCTCGCACCCGGATGCCGGTGGCTCGCGCCAGGGCATTGGCCAGCGCCGCCGGACCTGGGATGGCCGGGGGCTCACCTACTCCCTTGGCTCCAAGCGGGCCGACCGGCGAAGGGACCTCGATCAGCTCGACATCGATGTGCGGAATCTGATCCGCGGTCGGGAGCTCGTAATCCAGGAAGCTCCCGGTGCGGAGCTGGCCGTCTTCATAGAACAGCTGCTCGCCCAGCGCCCGGCCGATCGACTGGACCGACCCTCCGTGAATCTGTCCGCGAACCTCTGGGGGGTTGATCGCGCGTCCCACGTCCTGGATCGCCGCGTAGCCGGTCAGCTCGAACGCGCCCGTTTCGGCATCGGTGCGGACCCGCGCTATATGGACCGTGAACGCCGGCGACGCGCTCTGCACGGCGGAGCGGCCGGTCGCGTTGATCGGGCGGTGGCGGCCCATGAACTCCGTGCTGAGAGCGACCAGCCTGGTGATCTCCACGAAGCGTTCGGGAACTCCTCTGACGGTGACGCGGCCATCGACGATGTCCAGGTCCTCGGGCGCGGCCTCGAGCTCCTCGGTTGCGATTTCGAGCAGCTGACGCCTGGCCTCGAGCGCGGCCTCGTAGACCGCCCCGCCGACGCTGTAAGTAACCTGGCTCCCGGCCGCCATCGGGCTTTGCGGCGCGAATGACGTGTCGCCGATCACGACGCGAACCTTGTCGGGCGAGACACCGAACGCCTCCGCGGCGATCAGCGCGAGCCCGGTCGAGGAGCCGCTGATGTCAGGCGAGCCGACGAGGACCGAGACCATCCCGTCGGGCTCGACGCGGCAGCCCGCCGCGGCCGGCGAGCGCGCTCCGCCCCACGATGCGAGCGCGACTCCGACGCCCTCGCCCTCGCCGACCGGCGCCGTGTATAGAGGATGGCGGCCCGCGGCCTCCAGGCACTCGACCATCGCAATCCGCGGCCAGGGCGACCCCTCCGCAGTGGGGTCGCCTTCGCGCGACGCGTTGAGCAGGCGGAGCTCGATCGGATCGATGTCGAGGGTGGAGGCCAGCTCGTCGATCGCCGACTCCAGCGCGAAGTAGGCCTGCGGGCCGCCTGGCCCGCGGTACGCGTCGGTCGGCGTCTTGTTGGTCGCGACCTCGTAGCCGGTGATGTCGAAGTTGGGAATCCGGTACGTGCCGCCGAGGAACGATCCGGTGATTCCCGCGTGCCAGCCGCCCGTTGCACCGTTGTCGTAGTGATAGCGCGCGCGCAGCGCGACCAGGGAGCCGTTGCGCTTGGCGCCGAGCTCGATCTCGAACTGCGCCGCCGGCGCCGGGTGACCCACCAGGAACTCCTGCTGCCGCGTCAGCGCGATGCGGAGGGGCCGCCGGACCTTCTGGGCCAGGAGCACCAGGAGTGTCTCGAGCAGCATGACCTTGCCGCCAAAGCCTCCACCTACCGGCGTCGAGATGACGCGCACCTCGTGGGGCGCCGCATCCAGGACCTTGGCGATCTCGTCGCGGACCGCGAACGGCCCCTGGGTCGGGGCCCAGATCGTGGCGCCGCCGTCTGGCTCGGGACGAACCATCGAAACGTGCGGTTCGATGAACGAGTGGTGCACGCCCGCGATGCGGTACGTCCCCTTGACGATCACCTCGGACGCGGCCAGTCCAGACTCGACGTCGCCGCGCTTGAACGTGGCCACGGACGTGACGTTGCGCGGTCGCTTGACCGGCTCAGATTCGGACTCCGTCGCCGCCCCGTGCATGGAGGCGTCGCCCTCGGCGCCATCGGCGCCCGTCTCCAGCACCTCGGGCGCGCCGTCGCGCATCGCTTCCTCGGGATTCACGACGGTGGCAAGGGCCTCGAAATCCACCTCCACCAGGGCCGCGGCGTCAGCTGCGGCCGCCTCGGTCTCGGCAACGATCGCCGCCACGGGCTGGCCCGCGTAGAACACGCGGTCCACAGCAAGCGGCTTATCCGGCCCCCCGGCCTCGACATCTGGCAGATCCGCCCCGGTCACGACCGCCAGGACACCCGGCGCGGACCGCGCGGCGCTCACATCGATGCTCCGGATGAGGGCGCTGGGCAGGTGGCTCAGCACCAGCTGGACGTGCGCCAACCCGGGCATTTCGAGATCGGCCGTGAACCTGGTCGACCCGTCGACCTTGCCCCGGCCTTCCTTCCGCCTCAACCCCCGACCGCCTACAGCCATGGGGCGATGATGGCACGACTGGGGAGGTGGGCTGTGGCGGCGCAGGTAGACATTCACCGGCGGCCAAGCCACAATGTGGGGTGGAGTAAGTGGCGGCGAAGGTCGCCACCCCTCGTCGGCGCGCTCTCGCCCCGGTGGTCCCGCGAAGACACCGGGAAGAAGGCGGGGGGGAAGAGGCTCTCGCCTCAAGCTTTTGATAGGGGAAAGCTATGACTCCAACCTCGTTACGGATCCTCAAAGCCCTCGCTGTGGGCGGCGTGACAAGCCTCGTGCTCGTCGCGTGTGGCGGAGGAGGCGGCGGCGGCGGCACGGCCCTGGCTTCGAACCAGACGCTGACCTTCCCGATCCTCTCGGACTTTGGCACGCTCGACCCGGCAGTCGCCGACGCGGAGACCGACCAGGAAATTCAGCAGAACATGTTCGACGGCCTGGTCAAGTTCGACAACAACCTGGGCATCCAGCCCGACCTGGCGACGACAGTGCCGACAGCGTCAGCGGATGGACTCACGTACACGTTCAACCTGCGCCACGACGTGACGTTCTCCAACGGTGACAAGTTCACCTCCAAGGACGTGCTCTACTCGTGGAACCGCGCGGCCGCGATGCAGGGCTCTTACGCCACCAACCTGTCGCCGATCGCCGGCTACAGCACGGTGTCGAACAACACCGCCAGCGGCGCCGCGCTCGAGGCTCTGCTCGAGAAGAAGGACCCGTCGGTCACTCTCACCGGGCTGACGGCGCCGGACGACTACACGGTCAAGGTCGTGCTCGCGACCCCCGCCGGCTGGTTCCTCACCGCCATCGCACTTGCCGGATCGACCGGCTGGATCGTGGACCAGAACGCGGTCAAGTCGGACTTCGACAACTGGTGGGCGAACCCCGCCACCGCGATCGGCACCGGTCCTTTCAAGATGACTTCTCGCGTCCCCAAGCAGTCGGTCGACTTCGCGGCCGTTCCGAACTGGTGGGGTTCCCCGAAGCCAACGCTGACCAAGGTTCACCTCGACGTCTCGGTCAACGACGCGTCAACCGCCATCACCAAGTACGAGCAGGGCGGTTATGACATCGTCGGATACGGCGGCTACAGCAGCCTCCCGGTCGCCGACATCCTCCGCATCAAGGCAAGCAGCAGCGAGAGCTCGCAGCTGATCCTTCACCCGAAGGTCCGCACCTACTGGGTGAGCTTCAACATGGTTCACGACGCCAAGCGCCAGGCCGGTGGGCCGTTCCTGCTCTCTGATGGTCAGAGCGCACACGACCTGCGGTTGGCGTTCGCGCTTGCAGTCGACAAGGCCAAGCTGGTCACCGTCGTCTGCCAGAGCATCGTTTGCACCCCGGCGACCGGTGGTTTGATCCCCCCGACACTGATCGGCTACATGGGTGACAACCAGGACCCGCTGGCGAAATTCGACGCCGCCAAGGCCAAGTCGCTGCTCCAGTCGGCAGACCCGAATGGCACCAAGACGAAAGGCCTGACTTACACCTACGACCCCGAGAACGCGCTCAACAAGCCGACCGCAGAGTTCCTGCAGTCGCAGTGGCACGACAACCTCGGAGTTGACGTCGCCATCGCGCCGGTCTCGCACTCCCAGTTCATCAAGGGCCGTCTGAAGGGTCAGTACACCATTTCCCGCGACGGCTGGCAGGCGGACTACAACCACCCGCAAGACTGGTTCGACAACCTGTGGGGCAACGTCGTCGGATGCCCGGACTCCGGGTGCACCACGGGCTACGACACCAAGGCTTACGACGACTTGCTGGCCAAGGCAGACGCGGAAGCGCTGCCGGCTGCTCTGACGGACTACAAGTCCCTCAACCAGCAGCTCATCGATGACGTCGTCTACATCCCGCTCTACTACTCAGTCGGCTCGTTCTTGATCAAGCCGTACGTGAAGGGAGCCGGAACCAACAGCTTCTTCGACCACTACTGGAACGAGATCCAGATCAACTCGCACTGAGAGCAGATTCGAACAGAGGGCGTCCGTACGCTTCGGACGCCCTCTTCTTTCATCAGTGAGAATGCGTAGGGGAGGGTGACGTGCTGACCAGGGGCTCGCTGATCTATATCGGCCAGCGGCTGGTGCTGATCGTGTTCACGGTCCTGGTCGTGTCCTCGATCGTCTTCCTCGGCATTCATCGCCTCCCCGGCGACGCACTCTTCAACGAGCACCTGCATGGGACCCAGTACGCGTTGCTGCTGCATCACTACGGCCTGGACCGGCCGCTGTGGGACCAGTACACGAGCTTCCTGTCTGGCCTTTTGCTGCACGGCGACCTGGGCGAGTCGCTCGTCAACCGCGGCGTCCCCATCACACCGCTGGTCCTCCGCGAGCTCACGGTCAGCGTGGAGATCGGGCTCTTCGCCCTCATCTTCACGATCGGCCTGGGCATGCTCCTTGGAGTGGTGGCGGCGATCCGCCAGAACACGTGGGTCGACTACCTGCTGACGACGACCTCGGTCATTGGCTACAGCATGCCGAGTTTCGTCGTCGCGACCTTCCTGCTCCTGGTCTTCGCGGTCTGGCTCGACAACCTCACGCAGGGCAACTTCTACTTCCAGATCGGGTGGACGGGCAGGTATGGAACCATCGGTGAGATCTGGCTCCCCGCCTTTGCACTCGGCTTTCCCTACGCGAGCATCGTCGCGCGGCTGACTCGCGCCAGCATGCTGGAGGTGATCCGGCAGGATTACATCCGCACGGCGCGGGCAAAGGGCCTGCGCGAGACGGTGATCATGGTTCGCCATGCACTCCGCAACGCACTCATTCCCGTGATCACGATCCTTGGCCCGCTGGTGATCGGCATCATTACGGGCGGCGTCATCATCGAAAACATCTTTGGCATTCCTGGACTCGGCAAGGAGTTTGCGAACAGCATTCTCAACCGCGACTACAACATCGTCATCGGAGTGTTCACGATGTACGCGGCCATGATTGGCGTGGCAAACCTGGGCGTCGACCTCGCGTACGTCGTCATCGACCCGAGGATCAGATACTGATGGCCACTGCCGCCGCGATCATCACCCGCCCGACCACGCTGCAGCAGGCCAGCCTGTGGTCGGACGCCTGGCGCCGCTTACGCCGCAATCGCCTGGCCCTGGTCAGCTCCATCTACCTCGTTTTGCTGGTGGCCGTTGCGCTCGTGGCACTCGTCCACACGCCCTACTCGTACCGCGAGGTGGGCGTCGCGACGCCGTACTCGGGTCCGAGCGGGGCCAACTGGTTCGGCGCCGACATCCTCGGGCGCGACGTGCTGAGCCGGCTGATGGTGGGGGCTCAGATCTCGCTCATCGTGGGCGTGGGCACGCAGATACTGGTGCTCGCGGTGGGCGTTCCGATCGGTCTGCTCGCGGGTTACTACCGCGGACCGCTCGACACTGCCGTGTCGTTCATCATCAACGTCTTCTACGGCATCCCGGACCTGCTGGTGGCCATGATCTTGCTGCTGCTGCTGGGGCCCAGCCTCAACAACATCATCATCGCGATCGTCGCCACGCGCTGGATGGACATGGCGCGGTTGGTCCGCGGCCAGACTCTGTCACTACGCGAGCGTGAGTTCATCGAAGCGGCGCGCGCGAGCGGTGCGAAGCCGCTCAAGATCCTGTTCGGGCACATCCTCCCGAACTCGCTGGGACCGATCATCGTGCAGGCCACCTTCGGAGTGCCCGCGGCCATCCTCTTCGAGGCCTTCCTGAGCTTCCTTGGGGTCGGAGTTCAACCCCCGACCCCATCCTGGGGTTCGATGGCTGCGGACGGTTTGGCCGCCATCCGGATCGCGCCGCACATGGTGATCTTTCCGTCCATCGCCCTCTCGCTGACCCTGATGGCTTTCAACTTCCTGGGCGATGGGTTGCGCGACGCGCTCGACCCCCGCATGAAGCGGTAGTGTCCCGCTAAGTGCCGACGCCGATCCTGCAGGTGAAAGACCTGCACACGGAATTCAACACCGAGGGCGGTGTCGTGAAGGCGGTCGATGGCGTCAGCTTCGACCTCTATCCCGGTGAGAGTCTCGGCATCGTCGGCGAGTCCGGGAGCGGCAAGTCCATCACGGCCCTGTCGATCCTGAGGCTGGTGCCTGACCCTGGCCGCGTGGTGTCGGGCCAGGTGCTCTTCCACAACCAGGACCTTCTGCAGATCAGCGGCGAGGAGATTCGCGAGATCCGCGGCCGCGACATCGCGATGATCTTCCAGGACCCGCAGAGCTCGTTGAACCCCGTGCTTCGCACCGGGTTTCAGATCGACGAGGCGATGCTGGCCCACGACAAGGCCACCAAGAAAGAAGCCCACGTGAGGACCATCGAGCTCCTCAGGCGCGTGCGCATACCAGCGCCCGAGACGCGGGTCAAAGACTTTCCGCACCAGCTGAGCGGCGGTATGCGCCAGCGCGCGATGATCGCGATGGGCCTGGCCAACGCTCCGTCGATCCTGATCGCGGACGAGCCCACGACGGCGCTCGACGTCACGGTGCAGGCGCAGATCCTCGAGCTCCTCGGTGACTTGAACCGCGACCTTGGAACGGCGATCGTGATGATCACGCACAACATGGGCGTGGTCGCCGGGCTGTGCTCGCGAGTCCTCGTGATGTACGCGGGCCAGATCGTCGAGCAGGGACCCGTGGAGCAGATCTTCGAGAACCCTCAGCACCCGTACACATGGTCCTTGCTGCGCAGCATCCCGCGCGTCGACGCGCTGCGACACGAGCGTTTGCGCTCGATCGAAGGCCTCGCGCCCGATCTCCTGCACCCCCCGGCGGGCTGCCGGTTCCATCCGCGCTGCCCGTTCCGGATCGAAAAATGCTTCACCGACGAGCCGCGGCTGGAGGAGGTCGCCCTCGGTCAGCACGCTGCGTGCTGGGTCACGATGGAGCGCGCGCGCAAGGAGATGGACGCCGACAACCTGATCGACATCCGGCCCGGCGCCGGCTCGGGCCTGCGCAAGGGCGAGATCACCGAGTGATGGCGGAAGCCTTGCAACAGGATCCGACGCCCATGCGCGCCGGTGCCAAGACGCTTGTGCGAGTCGAGAACGCCGTCAAACACTTTCCCGCCGGCCTTGGGCAGTCGGTCAAGGCGGTCGATGGCGTCAGCTTCGAGATCATCGAGGGCGAGACGCTGGGGTTGGTGGGAGAGTCGGGCTGCGGAAAGTCGACTCTCGCGCGACTCGTGACACAGTTGCTGCCGGTCACTTCGGGAAAGATCTTCATCAACGACGTCGAGGTGACGAAGCTTCGAGGCGAGCGGTTGCGCCAGCAGCGACGGCAGATGCAGATGATCTTCCAGGACCCGTTCGCGTCGCTCGACCCGCGCATGACGGTCGGTGACATCATCGCGGAGCCGCTCGTGAACTTCGGCGTGATGCGAGGACGCAAGCGCGATGACCGCGTGCAGGAGCTACTCAAGCTCGTCGGGCTCAATCCCAACTTCAACAACAGGTACCCACACGAGTTCTCCGGAGGCCAGAGGCAGCGCATCGGGATCGCGCGGGCCCTGGCGCTCAACCCGAAGCTCGTGGTGTGCGATGAGGCGATCTCGGCGCTCGACGTCTCTATCCAGGCACAGATCGTCAACCTGCTCGAGGACCTTCAGCGCGAGCTCAAGCTGACCTACCTGTTCATCGCGCACGACCTGTCGGTTGTCCGGCACATCAGCGACCGGGTCATGGTCATGTACCTCGGGAAGATCGTCGAGGTCGCCGACAGCGCGGGCACCTACACGAACCCGAAGCACCCCTACACAAAGGCATTGCTGTCCGCGATCCCGGTCCCGGACCCCAAGATCCAGCGCGGCAAACGGCTTGTCGAGCTGACGGGCGAGATCCCGTCACCGCTCAACCCGCCCTCAGGCTGCCGCTTCCACACACGCTGTCCGATCGCCCACGTCCCAACCCCCTGCGCCGAAATCGAGCCACCCCTGGAGGAAAAGTTGAGAGGCCACCTCGCCGCATGCCACTTTTCTCAGGACGTCTGAAGTCAAATCTCCCTTCCCCCGTGGGGGAAGGTGGCCCGCCGCGAAGCGGCTGGTCGGATGGGGGGACGGTTCACCCTGACCTAGCGCGAAAGAATCCGCCCTGACCTAGCTCGGGAGAATTCGCCTTGAACTAGTGAGCCAGAATCCTGGCCTGCGTCCAGTCGTAGTCGCACAGAGCATTCCCGCCCACCCCCGCCACGTACGGATGCGACAGGTACTGCTGCACGCCATACACGAGCGGCGCGAACACCGAGTCGTTGATGAGCATGTGGCCGGCGGTCTTGTAGTCGACCACGCTCTGGCTCAGGGGTGCGACGTCGGCGGCAGCCACGACCTTGTCCAGGTTGGGATTCGAGTAGCACGATCCCGATGAGGGCGCGCCGGTGACGAACACGTAGTCAAACCAGTCCTCGGGATGGTCGAAGTCGGCGCTCCAGCTCTGGCGAAACGCGGGGTAAGCACAGCGCCCATTGCGATCGTCGAAGAAGGTCTTGCGATCCATCTCGACGCAGGCGACGGTGACGCCGAGGTTCTTCTGCCACTGAGCCGCAAGGTTGGCGCAAACCGCCTTGTTGAAAGCATTGGTGTCGTAGGTATAGGTGAGGCCCTTGACCTTCGATCCATTGGGATCCCACCCGTGATACTCAGCTTTCGCCGCCGTCCCATCAAAGGTGGAGTTTGCGTCGGCCCCGTCGCCGAGATAGCCCTGCAAACCCTTGCTGATCAACCCACCGGTGGCCCCGATGCACGCGGTCTTCTGGTTGCACAGAGCGTCGACGAGCGCGCCGCGGTCGATCGCGGTGCTGAAAGCGTGGCGTCCAGCCCGACCGGCATCGACCCCCGCGAACGGACCGCTCTTCAAGTTGAAGCCGACCCAGAATGTCAGGCCTAGCGGCACGAGGTTGAGCTGGCTCTTGAGCTTGACGTCGGAGGTGTAGCGCGTGGCCGCGGCGGGCGGCAGTCCCTGCCGGCCGTAGCCAACCAGGCTGAAGACGCCCGACTCGTACTGCGTGACCTGCGCCGCGGAGTCCGGCACCACCTCAACGTGAACATGTACGAGCTTGCCCGTGGATCCTCCATACCAACCCACCGCGGGCTGGAAGTCCATCGACTGCCCCGGCACGCGCCCGGTCATGTGAAATGGTCCGCTCCCGATGAGCGTCTCAGGCTTTGTGAACCACGCGTCCTCGCCCGCGGCCGCGATGACCTTCTGATCCACCACCCAGAAGGGCCATAAGCCCAGCTCCGTGAAGAAGTGGCCCGCCTTCTTCGCCAGCGTCGCCGTGAACGTGAAATCGTCGACCTTAGCCAGCCCGCTCAGCTGGGTCGCCCTGCCCGAGGCGACCGCGTCGTAGCCGGCGACCACGTTGAAGAGCCCGGAGAAATCGCCCTGCTTGGCCGCGGCGCGGTTCCAGCTGTAGATGAAGTCGTCCGCGGTGATGGGGTCGCCGTTGGAG